>VFQN01000056.1_pt1 | contig 263847 bp, 238 predicted proteins | sample 3512371 | NCBI WGS metagenome assembly VFQN01 (sample SAMN10412370, study PRJNA504923) | tailings metagenome | isolation source: Replicate 2 from Balatoc abandoned mine | place: Philippines: Itogon, Benguet | collected 2017-08-28
TGAAGGCGGTCGACAAATTCGAATATCGCCGCGGCTACAAGTTCTCGACCTACGCCACCTGGTGGATCCGGCAGGCGATCACCCGCTCGATCGCCGACCAGGCGCGCACCATCCGCATTCCGGTGCATATGATCGAGACGATCAACAAGATCGTGCGCACGTCGCGCCAGATGCTGCACGAGATCGGCCGCGAGCCGACGCCGGAGGAGCTCTCCGAGAAGCTCGCCATGCCGCTCGAGAAGGTGCGCAAGGTGCTCAAGATCGCCAAGGAGCCGATCTCACTCGAGACGCCCATCGGCGACGAGGAGGATTCCCACCTCGGCGACTTCATCGAGGACAAGAACGCGCTGCTGCCGATCGACGCCGCCATCCAGTCGAACCTGCGTGAGACGACCACGCGCGTGCTGGCCTCCCTCACCCCACGTGAGGAGCGCGTGCTGCGCATGCGCTTCGGCATCGGCATGAACACCGACCACACCCTGGAAGAAGTCGGCCAGCAGTTCTCGGTCACCCGCGAACGCATCCGCCAGATCGAGGCCAAGGCGCTGCGCAAGCTCAAGCACCCGAGCCGCAGCCGCAAGCTGCGAAGCTTCCTGGACAACTAGGACCTTCACACGCTGCCGCAACGCGTACAACGGAGCGCTGCCTCCAGATGCGCATCCTGCTCGTGGAGCCCGATTTTGCCTTGGCGCTCGAAACGGAGCGCTTGCTTCACGGCAGGGATTGCAACGTCTTCACCACCGACCTTGGCGAGGAAGCCGCGCACCTGCCGCGGCGGTTCGACTACGACGTGATGGTGCTGGAACCGAACACGCCGGATATGCCGGGGAGCGATGTTCTGGATAGCCTGCACGCAAGCAACGTGCGGCTCCCCGTCCTGATCTATTCCGATCCCGCCACCGTCAGCCGCTTCGGCCGCGGATTCGGACTGGGCGGTGACGGCCATCTCGCCAAGCCAGCCAGCAAGCTTGACCTGATGGCCGCGATTGATGGGGCCATCAGGCGCTTTCACGCCATTGCGCGGCGGCCGTCGTGAAGGACTTCGCCATGCGCGGCTTCTCCCAATTCGAGCGGCGCGGTCAGAAGGTTTCCTCGCGCCGCCACTTTGCCCGGCGCATGGCCAATGCCGTCGGCCTTTGGAGCGCGTTCGCATTCGCCGGGCTGCTGATCGGCATGGCGGGCTACATGCTGACAGAGGGCATGTCGGCGACCGACGCCTACATCAACGCCGCCATGATCCTGTCGGGCATGGGCCCGGTCACCGAGCTCAAGACCACCGCCGGCAAGCTGTTCGCCGGCACCTACGCCATTTTCTCCGGCCTGTTCCTCGTCGTCGGCGCCGGCTTCATTCTGGCACCCATCTTCCACCGCGTGCTGCATCGCTTCCACGTCGAGACCCGCGCGGACAAGGACTGACATGGCGCCGCCCCGCCTCTATCTCGCCGGCCCCGAGGTGTTCCTGCCGGACGCCGCGGCGGTCGGCGCCGCCAAGGCCGCGCTGTGCGCCCGGCACGGCTTTGCCGGCCTGTTCCCGCTCGATGCCGCACTCGATCTCTCGGGCCTCGCCAAGCCCGCGCAGGCGCGGCGCATCTCCGAGGCCAACGAAGGCCTGATGCGCTCCTGCGCCGGTCTGATCGCCAACCTCACGCCGTTCCGCGGCGTCTCGGCGGACAGCGGCACGGTCTTCGAGGTCGGCTTCATGCGCGCCCTCGGACGCCCGGTCTTCGGCTACAGCAACGTGCTGGCCGGCTACGTCGAGCGCTCGCACGCCTACCGGGACGAGAACCGCACGCATCCGGATGCCGACGCGGCCGACGTCGCCATTGAGGATTTCGACGGCGCGGAGAACCTGATGATCGAGGTCGCCATCACCTCCTCCGGCGGCCACATCGTGCGCACCGCCGTCGCGCGCGGGCATCAGATGCGCGATCTTGCCGGCTTCGAGGCCTGTCTGCTGCAGGCCCGCAAACACTTCCGGCTCGACGCATGATTATTTACGTCGATGCCGACGCCTGCCCCGTCAAGGACGAAGCCGTTCGCGTCGCCGAGCGGCACGGCATCGAAGTGCATTTCGTCTCCAATAGCTGGATGCGCCTGCCGGAGGGACCGCTCATCAAGCGCACCGTCGTCGCCGACGGCCCCGACGCCGCGGACGACTGGATCGCCGAACGCGCAACCAAAGGCGACATCGTCGTCACCGCCGACATCCCGCTTGCGTCGCGCTGCCTGAAAGCCGGTGCCCGCGTCATCGGCAACACCGGCAAGCCGTTCACCGAAGCCAACATCGGCACCGCGCTCGCCATGCGCGACATCTCCCGCCACCTGCGCGAAACCGGCGAGAGCAAGGGCTATAACGCGAGCTTCAACCGCCAGGACAGGTCCCGTTTTCTGCAGGCATTGGAAGAGGCGGTGCAGGCCATCAAGCGCGGCCCTTAGCGCCTCTCACCCCTCTTGTCATCCCGGAACGCGCATCGCGCGTATCCGGGACCCAGGGGTTACACAGACGACGCTGCAATCTGTTGCCCTGGGTCCCGGCTCTTCGCTTCGCTCCGGCCGGGATGACACAATGGTTTGGTCACGATGTCCGCGACACGCGCATGCGCCAGCCGAGCGCGACGAACATCACCACCACCACGCAGAACACCACCTCCATCCACCCGATCGTCTCGCCGAGCAGCAGCGACGCCGCCAGCAGCGTGACGAAGGGTTGTAGGAGCAGGAGTTGGCCGATGCGGGCGATGCCGCCCAGCGACAGGCCCTTGTTCCAGGCAAAGAAGCCGAGGAACTGGCTGAACATCGCCACGTAGACGAAGCCCGTCCACGCCGCGGCCGACGCACCCCAGTTGATCGGCGGCGCGAGGACGACGAACGCGAGCAGCAGCACCGGGGCCGACATCACCAGGGCCCACGAGATCACCTCCCAGCCGCCGATGCGGTGCGACATTTCCCCGCCGAGCGCGTACGCCATCGCCGCCGACAGCGCCGCCGCGCCGAGCAGCAGGTCGGCCCAGTGCAGGTCGGCCGCGCCGCCACCCGATAGCACCGCATAGAGTGCGGCTGCCGCCGTGCCTGCGATCCCGCACGCCCAGAACCCTAGCGACGGCCGCTCGCGCGCCACCAGCACGCCCGACATCGCCGTCAGCAGCGGCAACGCCGCCAGCACCACGGCGGCGTGCGAGGCCGGCGCGTACTGCATGGCGAGCGTCATCAGCAGCGGGAAGCCGATGATCGAGCACACCGAGAACCAGAACAGGCGCCCCCAGTCCTGCCGCTGCGGCACGCGCGGACGCGCTATGATGAGCGTGACGGCGGCCAATGCCGCGGCCAGCAGCGCGCGGCCGAGCGTGATGAACACCGGATCGAGTTCCAGCACCGCCACACGCGTCGCCGGCGTCGTCAGCCCGAATACGGTGACGCCGATGAGGCCCAGCGCAACGGCTTGGCGCTGGCGGCGCGTTGGGCTGTCGAGGGGCATCTTGGAGGTGTCTTTGCGGTGTGCTTGGATAAGCGTTATGGCGAGTCACGGTGCTCCTGACCAGCCTGCCGTTACGGCGTTGCGGCATCTCCGGCGCCAGCAGACAGGGACGCGATGAGCCGATCCGCTGCAATCGCACTGCTGACGTGCGCCGCGCTTCTGGCTGCGGGCGCCGTTTCACGCATGGACAGGGCCAACGCCGAGGCCGCCCTTGCCGTCGGCCTGCCGCCGGACGTGGGCAAGCAAGGCCTCGCCATGGGCTGGGCGCTCAATTATTCGACCAAAGAGGCCGCCCAGGCCGAAGCCCTCAAGCGCTGCCGCGGCTATCGCGACGCGCCGCAGGCCACCAAGGACCTGTGCAAGGTCGTGGAGACGTTCAGCAAGAGCTGCGTGGCCGTGGCCTGGGACCCGGAGAACGGCACGACGGGGCTCGGCTGGGCCATCAACAAGAGCCAGAAAGAGGCGGAGGACATGGCCATGGACGGCTGCATGGAGACCTCCGACAAGAAGCGCCGCGAGTTCTGTCGCGTCAGCGTCACCCGCTGCGACGGCAAGAACTGACATCTGCTTCGACGCAATTCGCATCCCTGTCATCCCGGAACGCGCAAAGCGCGTATCCGGGACCCAGGACCACAAGGACAACGCTGACTGTCCGTAGTCCTGGGTCCCGGCTCTTCGCTGCGCTTCGGCCGGGATGACAACAGTGGCGGTCGCGCTCTACCTCAACCCCGATTGCCGCCCAGCACCTTGCGCGAGATGACGACGCGCATGATCTCGTTGGTGCCTTCCAGGATTTGGTGCACGCGCAGATCGCGCACGAGCTTCTCCAGCCCGTAGTCCTTGAGATAGCCGTAGCCGCCGTGGATCTGCAGCGCCTGGTTGCAGACCTCGAAGCCCAGATCAGTGGCGAGGCGCTTGCCCATCGCCGAGTACATGGTCGCCTGTGGGTCGGCCGTGTCGAGCGCATCGGCGGCGCGATAGATCATCAGCCGCGCGGCCTCCAGCTCGGTCGCCATGTCAGCGATCTTGAACTGCATGGCCTGGAACTCGCCGATGTTCTTGCCGAACGCCTTGCGCTCGAACAGGTACTGCCGCGCCTTGTCGAGCGCGGACCACGCTGCGCCGAGCGAGCAGGCGCCGATGTTGATGCGTCCGCCGTCGAGTCCGCTCATGGCGAACTTGAAGCCTGCGCCTTCAGCGCCGATCAGGTTGGCGGCCGGCACCTTGCAGTTCTCGAAGATCACCTGCCGCGTGGGCTGCGCGTTCCACCCCATCTTCTTCTCGTTGGCGCCAAACGACAGTCCCGGCGCGTCCTTCATCACGGCGAAGGCCGAGATGCCGCCGGCGCCCTCATCGCCCGTGCGCGCGAACACGAAGTAGAAGTCGGTTGCACCTGCGCCGGAGATGAACTGCTTGCTGCCGTTGAGGATGTAGTGGTCACCAGACTTCTTCGCCGACGTCTTGAGCGCCGCCGCGTCCGAGCCCGCACCGGGCTCCGTCAGGCAATAGCTCGCCAGCCACTCCATCGAGGCAAGCTTGGGCATCCATGCATTGATCTGTGCGTCGGAGGCGTACTTGCCAACCATCCACGCCACCATGTTGTGAATGGAGACGTAGCCCGAGATCGCCGGGCAGCCGTAAGCCAGCGCCTCCATGATGAGCGCGCCGTCCTTGCGCGTGAGGCCCGAGCCGCCCTTCTCCTCCGGCACGTAGATGGTCGCCATGCCGAGCGCCGCCGTCTCGCGGATCACGTCGACGGGAAAGAAGCTTTTCTCGTCCCATTCCGCCGCATGCGGGGCGAGGCGCTCCTTGGCGAAATTGAGCGCCATCTCCTGGATTGCTGCCTGTTCTTCGGTGAGGGCGAAATGCATGGGCGTTCCTCGTCGTTTGCGCCACGTTCGCCGAGCCCTGCGCAAGCGTCAAGCACGGGGCGGATGGACTTATCCCAAAGCCGAACGGAGGTTCTTGCACATACTGCGGAGAGGCGAGTTTTACGCACGTCTCCGATGACGAGAGTTCAGTTGTCGGCGATGACGGGTGCGCTAAGCTTTGCCGACACCCAAAGTAGGAGCCCACCATGTGGCCCGATCGCCGGTTGCTCGACCTTTTCAAGCTCGAGGTGCCAATCGTTCAGGCGCCGATGGCCGGCGCCAACGGCTCGGCCATGGTTATTGCCGCCAGCGAGGCGGGCGGCCTTGGCTCGCTGCCCTGCGCCCTGCTCGACATTGCCAAGATCAGGGCAGAGCTCGGCGTTATCCGGCAGCGCACGAGCAAGCCCATTAACGTCAATTTCTTCTGCCACACGCCGCCCAAGCCCGACCCCCAGCGCGATGCCGCCTGGAAGACGCGGCTGGCCGGCTACTACCGTGAGTTCGGCCTCGATCCGGCTGCCGACGCCCCCTCTGTCAACCGCGCGCCGTTCGACGCGGCCATGTGCGCGGTGGTCGAGGAGTTCAAACCGCAGGTCGTGAGTTTTCATTTCGGCCTGCCGGCAGCGCCGCTGCTGAAGCGCGTGAAGGCTGCAGGCTGTCTGGTCGTCAGCTCCGCCACCACGGCCGCGGAAGCCCGCTGGCTCGAAGACCACGGCTGTGACGCCATCATCGCCCAGGGCAACGAGGCCGGCGGCCACCGCGGCATCTTCCTCTCCGACGACATCTCCGCCCAGCCCGGCACGTTCGCGCTGGTGCCGCAGGTGGTGGACGCCGTGAAGGTGCCCGTGATCGCCGCGGGCGGCATCTCTGACGGACGCGGCGTCGCGGCCGCCTTCGCACTCGGCGCCGCCGGCGTGCAGGTGGGCACCGCCTACCTTCTCACCCCTGAAGCGACCATCACCAAGATGCACCGCGCCGCGCTGCAGGCCGCGCGCGATGACGGCACCGCGCTCACCAATTTGTTCACCGGCCGGCCGGCACGCGGGCTCTACAATCGCGTCATGCAAGAGGTGGGGCCGCTGTCGGACCTTGCCCCGGCCTTCCCCACCGCCGGCGGCGCGCTGGCCCCGCTGAAGGCCAAGGCTGAGGCGCAAGGCAGCGGCGAGTTCTCCTCCCTTTGGTCGGGCCAGGCCGCCAGCCTCGCGCGTGAGACAGACACCGCCGCCCTCACCCGCAAACTCGCGGACGATGGCGCGCAGCGGCTGCGCACCCTCGCCGCGCTCGGCTGACAGCTGGTCGAAGTCCCGAGCAATGTAGGCCTCAGCTCTTCGGGACTTCTCCCCGCACGCACCAGGCCCTCGCTGTCAGCTTGAACGGACCATCCTGGCGATCCCCGAGCAAGCGCTTGCGCATGTTGGTTTCAAGCTGTTGGCGGCGGTCCGGCGGGAGGGAGACGACGTAGGCACCACCAGGACCAGCGCCCTTCGTGAACGGCTCCCAATAGTCGTTGAATGATGCGTATGCCTGATCGATCACCAAGGGCGCTTCCTGGACGTTGACGAGACCGGCAGCCTTCCAGAGGTTGGCCAGCTGTCCCTGGCGCGAAAGCTTCATGTGGCGTTCGTCTTTAGGCTCGATCGCGGGGTCGAGCGCGACGGCTTCGTCCCAGAAGAACCTGAGCATCTGCATGCCGGCGTCGTAGTCCCATACACAGGCGCTGACGATGCCCTGCGCGCGCGTCACGCGGCGCATCTCGGAAATCGCCTTGTTGTGATCGGGAATGAAGTTCATGACGAGCAACGCTAGTGTTTGGTCGAACGATGCGTCGGCGAACTTCAGCGCCTGGGCATCGCCGACGTCAAAGGTCGCACGGGCGGACTTGGCATTCTTCCGCGCGTAGGCGATGAACCCTTCCGATGGGTCGATGCCGACAATCTCGCTCGCAGGGAAGCTGGCTTCCGCCGCCAAGGCAGCCGATCCGGTTCCGGTACCGACATCGAGCACGCGCTGGCCATTCTTGACACCGGCGAACGAGATGTGGAGAGGCGCGAGTAGACGGCTCCAGCGGCCCATGAAGCGCTCATAGCCTGCGCTCGCCGCAAACATCTTTGCCTCGGCCTCGGTTGCCTTGGTGCTCTGGGCAGATGCGCCCTGGCCCTCTGCCTGTTTGCAAAATGCGGCCGAAAGCAAAGCACACAGGGGTAGTGCCAATACCCAATTTGACCCTATCGCCGTCATAGCTGCCTCCTGACCAAGCCGCATTCCGGACGCGTTTCTCCGCCAGCGGCACATCACACTGCTGCCGGGCCTGACTGAACGCTTTCAGGAGTTCTTGCCTTGCCGTTGCGATTGTCTTGATTTCGTCCGATAGGCGGTGTGGTACCTTCGGCAGAGGGTCCCGTCAGTGGAGAACACCGCTTGCGGTATGTCTTCGAAGACTGCGTTCTCGACACCGGCCGCCGGGAGCTGCGGCGCGGGCCTGACCTGGTGGCGGTCGAGCCTCAGGTCTTCGATTTACTGGTGTTCCTCATTCAAAACCGGGAGCGCGTGGTGAGCAGGGACGACCTGCTCGCGTGCGTCTGGCATGGGCGGATCGTGTCTGAGTCCGCGCTGGGTGCGCGCATCAACGCTGCCCGGACGGCCCTCGGAGACAGCGGCGAGGCACAGCGCTTCATCAAAACCCTTCATCGAAAAGGCCTCCGGTTTGTGGGGGTGGTGCGAGAGGATCAGCCCCGTTCCGAGACCTCGCATTCATTTGGGGAAGACATCGCGCGATCTGTGCCGTCGCTGCCGGACGGGCCATCGCTGGCGGTCCTCCCGTTCGCAAATATGACCGACGATCCCGACCAGGCGCACTTCGCCGACGGCGTGTCTGAAGACCTGATCACGGGGCTTGCCCGCATTCGCTGGCTGTTCGTGATCGCCCGCAACTCGAGCTTTGTCTACAGGCAGCGGGCCGTCGACGTGCGGGAGGTGTCGCGCGAGCTAGGCGTCCGCTATGTGCTTGAGGGCAGCGTGCGGCGCGCCGGCAATAGGTTGCGCATCAGCGCTCAGCTCGTCGACGCTGTAACCGGCGGCCACCATTGGGCCGAGCGTTACGACCGGGAACTCGGCGACATCTTCGTCGTCCAGGACGAGATCACCCGTAGCGTCGCCGCCGCCATCGAGCCCGAACTGATGGCTGCAGAAGGTGTCCGGGCCTTGTCGCGCGCCGCCGGCAATCTCAGTGCCTGGGAGCTTGTAGCGCGCGCTCAAGCGCACTTCTGGCGCATGTCGCGACCTGATCACGCGGCCGCGGTCGCCGTGCTCGAACGGGCGGTCGAGGCGTTTCCAGCTGACGCCCGTGCCAAGAGCATGCTGGGGTTCCGCCTCGTCTTCGGTGCGCACATGGGCTGGGTCGACCGTAACCGGGGGCTGCTGGTCGGCGGCCAGCTCGCGGCCGATGCCATCGCACTCGATGACAAGGACCCCTGGGGGCACATTGCGCTCGGCTACTGGGCCATGATGGAAAGGCGTACGGAGGAATCGATTGCGGCCTTCCGGCGGGCGGTCGGCCTCAATCCAAATTCCGCGGCGGCGCACGGCTACCTTGGCCACGTCTTCGCCTTTGCGGGCCGGGATCGCGAGGCGATGGAGCATCTGGAGTTCGCCATGCGTCTTAGTCCCTTGGACCCGGAGATGGCATTCTTCCTCGGCGGCATCGCCGTCGCGCACTACACGGCAGGCAGACACGTGGACGCCATTCACTACACGACGCAGGCCCTCCGGTTGCGACCTCGCTTCCAAGGCGCGCAGAGACTGAAGTGCGCGAGTCTTGCTCAGGCGGGAGAGGCCGATGAGGCAAGGTCACTGTTCGCTACGCTGATCCAAGAGCAGCCGCAGCTTTGCGTCGACTGGATAAGGGCCAGCGTGCCCTATCAAACGCCGCAGCTGATGGAACGCTTTCTGGAGGGCATGCGGAAAGCAGGGCTCACTTGAGAAATGACGAGAGCTTCGGGTCGAACTGCAAAGAGCCCTGACCCGACTCACCCTGTCGGCTTCGGCCCAGCCACCTGATGTGGTGACTAGCGCAGCGGCTTGATGCGGTCGCCCGGCATCAGCTCGTAGGGGTCCTTCCAGCCGGGCAGGGCGCGCATGCGCGCGATCCACGCGGCGAGGTTGGGCGCATCTTTGGGCCAGTCGTAGCCCGACTCCTCGGGCGGATAGAACATGTACCCGCTGAGCGAGAAGTCGGCGATGGTGGGCGTATCCCCGACCAGGAACTTCGATGCTCCGAGATGCTTCTCCACGATCGCCAGCGCCGCATCGAAGCGCCCTTTGAGGAACGCCACCACATCCGCCGGCGGCTCCTTCGGCAGAAAGGCCTTCATGAAGCGGTAGGTCGCGAAGTAGCCGGTGAACTTATGGTTGTCGAACAGAATCCAGCGCAGCGCCTCCAGCCGGTCGTTCTCGGTCGCCGGCTTGAACTTGCCGTGCTTTTCGGACAGGTACGTGAGAATGACACCGGTCTGCGTCAGCCGTCGCCCGTCGAACTCCAGCACCGGGGCCTCGCCCATCTCGTTGACCGACTCGCGCCATTTGGGATCGCGGGTGGCGCCGTGCATGAAGTCGGTGAATACCGGCTCCCAGTCGAGTCCGGCAGCGTTGAGATAGAACGCGGCCTTGAAGGAGTTTCCCGACTGGCAGAAGCAGTGCAATTTGTATTGTGCCATGACGCATCCCCTGATGAGCGCAGCGCACGCTAGCATGGCGAATTGTGATTGGGCACGGGTGGGACCGGCATGACCCCGCATCTTTTCGTGTACGGCACGCTGCTCTCCGGCGCGCGCCATCCGATGGGCGCACGGTTGGCGCGCGAGGCGCGTCTGCTGGGAGACGCGACGATCCGGGGCCGCCTCTATGACCTCGGCCGTTACCCGGGCCTGGTTGAAGCCGAGGATGCTGCATGCCTCGTGCATGGCGAGGTGTACACGCTCAACAGTCCCGCCGCATCGCTGCGTTGGCTGGACGCCTACGAGGGCATTTCGAAGGACGTGGCCAACAACGACTACGAGCGGTGCCAGCGCGTCGCGCATCTCGCCTCGGGCGCCGACATGACGGTGTGGGTCTATCTCTACCGCGCCCCTTTGAGAGGCCTCTCCCCTATCGCGGGCGGGCGCTGGACCAGTCGTCGCGCCTGACGAAAGCGGCCTTGCATTCGCGCCCCCGCGGGGCACAATCCCTCAAAACGGAGAAAACGCCCATGTCGAGCCGCTACCCGGGAATCTATGCCGCCTGGAAGAAGGACCCGGAAGCGTTCTGGGCCGAGGCCGCACGCGAGATCGACTGGTACAAGACCTGGGACAAGGTGTTCGATCCCTATGCCGGCCAGTACGGCCGCTGGTTCGTGGGCGCGGAGTGCAACACCGCCTACAACTGTCTCGACCGGCATGTGGAGCGCGGCCGCGGGGCGCAGAAGGCCCTGATCTACGACAGCCCCGTCACCAGCACGCAGAAGAGCTTCACCTACGCCGAGCTCACCGATGAGGTCGCCACGCTTGGCGCCGTGTTGCGCGACATGGGCGTCAAGCAAGGCGATCGCGTCATCGTCTACATGCCGATGATCCCCGAGGCGCTCATCGCCATGCTGGCCTGTGCGCGCATCGGCGCCATCCACTCGGTCGTGTTCGGCGGCTTTGCCGCGCCGGAGCTTGCAGCGCGCATCGAGGATGCGACGCCCGTCGCCGTCCTTGCCGCCTCCTGCGGGATCGAGCCGGGCCGCATCGTCGCCTACAAGCCGCTGCTCGACGCGGCCATCGAGCAGTCCAAGCACAAGCCGGGTAAGGTTCTCATGCTGCAACGGCCGATGGCTGAAGCCAGCATGACCGCCGGCCGCGACCACGATTGGGCGCGCGCCGTTGCCGACGCCAAGAGCCAGAACCGCAAGGCCGGCTGCGTGTCCGTGAAGGCCACCGACCCGCTCTACATCCTCTACACCTCCGGCACCACAGGCGCGCCCAAGGGCGTGGTGCGTGACAACGGCGGGCACATGGTCGCGCTCAAGTGGAGCATGAAGAACCACTACGGCATCGACCCCGGCGAGACGTGGTGGACGGCATCCGACGTCGGCTGGGTCGTCGGCCATTCATACATCTGCTACGCGCCACTGCTACACGGCTGCACCACCATCCTCTACGAAGGCAAGCCGGTCGGCACACCCGATCCCGGCGCCTTCTGGCGTGTGATCTCCGAGCACAAGGCGGTGGCGATGTTCACCGCGCCCACCGCCTTCCGCGCCATCAAGAAGGAGGACCCCAAGGGCGAGCACATCAAGCGCTACGACCTCTCGCGCTTCCGCACCCTGTTCCTGGCCGGCGAGCGCGCCGACCCGGAGACGATCAAGTGGGCCGAGAACAACCTGAGCGTCCCCGTCTACGATCACTGGTGGCAGACGGAGACGGGCTGGCCGATCTGCGGCAACCCCGTCGGCCTCGGCGCCCTGCCGGTGAAGTACGGCTCGCCCACGGTGCCGATGCCGGGCTACGACCTGCAGGTGCTCGACAACGGCGGCAACCAGATGAAGGCCGGGCAGTCCGGCACGCTCGCCGTCAAACTGCCCCTGCCGCCCTCATGCCTGCCGACGCTGTGGAACAACGATGCGCGTTTCCGGTCGAGCTACATCTCCGAGTTCCCCGGCTACTACACCACCTCCGACGCTGGCTACATGGACGAGGACGGCTACGCCTACGTAATGGCGCGCACGGACGACGTCATCAACGTTGCTGGGCACCGGCTATCAACGGGCCAGATGGAGGAAGTCGTCGCCCGCCACCAGGACGTCGCCGAGTGCGCCGTGGTCGGCGTGGCTGACGACATGAAAGGGCAGATCCCCGCCGGCTTCATCGTGCTCAATGCCGGCGTCAACCGGCCCACCACCGAGATCGAGAGCGAGGTGGTGAAGCTGGTGCGCGAGGAGATCGGCCCCGTCGCCGCCTTCAAAACGGTGATGACGGTCAAGCGCCTGCCCAAGACCCGCTCCGGCAAGATTTTGCGCGGCACCATGCGCCAGATCGCCGACGGCGAGCCCTGGAAGATGCCCGCCACCATCGACGATCCAGTCACCCTCGACGAGATCACCGGCGTCATGCAGGGGCGTGGGATGGTAAGAGACCCCGCGGACTAGCGGCGCTGACAGTCCGTGCCGGATTAGAGCTCCGATAAGCGGCTTACGGTTTGCAGATGATGCCAACGTCCGGCGGTGTGTCGCCCTTCAGCAGGGTCCGATACGCCGCCACGATGGCATCTGGTCCCTGGTGTGTTTCAAGCTTCAGCCAGCGCTGCGCGTCGGCAACAAAGCCCGCCGATGCAGCGCTGATACGTTTGGCGAACTCCTTAGGCCCCCAATCGGCGAGCCTCGCTTTCGCGCGGTCCGGCGCGAAGAAGAATACGGGCCTCACCCCCGCCAACCCCGATATTGCGGCCTTCGCATCCTGCCACTGCGTGAAGCCCACGCGGCAGGAATACTTAAGATCGCCTGCGAGCGCCGAATGGATGGCACGCAGCGTCGTCTCACCTCCCGCCATATCGACGACGACGGCGCCGCCGGGCGCTTTGAGGTTGCCGATCGCATCGTAGGTCACCGCACTGTCGTAGGTGCCGAGCGTCGCGACGAAGGCGGCGTTGCGGTCAGATGTCAGGCCGATGATCGCAGGCCGCGCGGCGCCCCGCTGCTTGAGACAGTGGGCAAGGCCCATGGCCGTCTTGCTCGAGGCACTTGTAAGCACCACGGTGTTGGCGCCGAAGAAACCGTTCTCGGCCAGAAAGTCATCGATGAGAAACGACGTGGCAAACAGTGGACGGATCAGGGCGACATAGGGCTCGCTGCCGGGCGCCATGCCGGGATCGGCCGCCACGCACGTGTAGGTGTTGTAGACGGCAGACAGGCCCGCGCGATTTGCGCTTGCCTCGGTCAGCGTCGCCGGCGTGACAGCTCCGATGGTGAGAACCACATCGCTCGACATGGGCCAGTAGCCGTATAGCCGCTCGCCGGCGGCCACCTCAGGCCGCTTCGAAGCGACCACCCGGCCGAAACCCCACACGGGAATGCGGCCCATGCCTGCAGCCGCAGGATAGAAATTCCAATACTTCATCGTCTCGCCGGCAACACCGTAGGTGATGTTGTTGGCAGTCAGAGCATACGACTCGATCGACACATGGATCTGGTCCACCGCAACCTCCAGCGGCGACGCCGGAACGATGCGAACATCAGCGAGGTCATTTCGGCCGACGACGATATCATACGCTTGAGGTGCCATGGCGTGCCTCGCTCCCATCGATGCATCAGGCTGAAGCCTTCCGCGCCGCGAAGCAAGAGCCTAAGCCGGCTTGGGCCAGGTCGGATCCAGGAAGGTTTGAATTTCCAGCAGATAGCCGTCGGGATCGCGGAAGAAGCAGTTGTAGATGTTGTAGCGTGCATTGAGCGCGGGGGCTTTCTCGAAGGCCACCCCGCGGCTCTCGAGATAGCCGTGCCACACATCCACCTCGGCTTGCGTGCGGCACACGAAGGTGAAGATCACGCCACCCGGCTTGCGATCCGGCGCCGGGCCTTGCTGCACCTGAGATGTCTCGCAAATGCCGAGGTAGGCGTCGCCGCCCGTGCGGTAGATGCGCGCCGCGCCCTGATCGAGCACGCGCTGCAGGCCCACCACGTCCTCGTAGAAGGCAAAGCTGCGCGCCGTGTCGTTCGTGTAAAGGAACGTCACTTGCTGCGCGATGGGCGGCCGCTGCATTCGGATGCCCTCCCGGCGTCCGGTTACATGCGGATGACTGTAGCAGCCGCGTTGACGATGTCGTACTCGCAATAGACGCTGCCCTTGGGCGAGCCGGTGCTCAGCACCAGCAGCGGGTTGCGATAGCGCGCATTCCACAGCTTGTTGTCGACCTGCCAGAACTGCACGTCGAGGCCGCTCTTGCCGATCATCAGCTGCACCGACGCGGGCGCATTCCACGCCTGCGGCGTGACCCCAAGAAAAGCGCTGCGCGCGTCCTTCCGGCAGGCGTCGGCAGCCCGCTCCTTGTAGGCGGCGACGATCGCGTCGCGCGTGGCGGAGCGATAGAGATATTCCTGATGTCCGAGCTTGAGGCTGGCGAGGACCAGCAGAATGAACACAACGGCCTTCATGACACGACCGGGACCCGCAGGGGCGCTTCGCATGCCGGCGCCGCTGAGACACGAACAACCCTCCGGGCACGCACGGAGAGTTAGCCGAGTGTTACCGAAGGTGGTGAAGAAAGCGTTGCGTAACTGTCATCCCGGCACTCGTTGCCTGGATCCAGTCTTCCGCAAACGCCGGAGCAAGCTGATCGATGGATCCCGGGGACAAGCCCCGGGATGACATCGAGGGCGGAGCCCGAGGCTAGGTCCGCTAAGCCACCTGCGTCAGCTTCTTTCTCTGGATCAGGTCGAAATCGATGACGGCGCCGATGCCGGGCACTTGCGGGCAATGCGCCAGGCCATCGCGGCCGATCTCGATGTCGTTCAAGAGGCCATACTTGTGCGCGCCGTGCGGCAGCAGCACCTCGAACAATGTCGTGTTCGGAATCGCGCAGGCAAAGTGCAGTTGCGCCATGTTGTTGAGCGAGTTGCCGCCGTGATGCACCTCGTAGGTCATCTGGAAGGCCTGCGCCAGGTGCGCCGCCTTGAGCATGGTGGTGAGGCCGCCCTTCACGGGGATGTCGCCGCGCAGAAAGTCGGTGGCGCGCTCCGTGAGCCAGACTGCGTAGGTGCCGATGTCGCCGGTCGGGTATTCCGTCGCCATGATCGGAATGTCGAGTTTCTGGCGCAGCTTCACGTAGGCGTAGATGTCCTCCTCGTTGAGCGGGTCCTCGTACCAGAGGAAGCCCAGCCGCTCGATGGCCCGGCCCACGCGCAAGGCGTCCGGATAGCGGTAGCTCCAGGTGGAATCCAGCATCAGCGGGAAGTCGTCGCCGACCGCCCGCCGCACCGCCTCGCACACCTTGATGTCCTCGCTCGGGTTCTGCGGCGGATGGATCTTGTAGGCCTTCCAGCCGTGCGACTTGAAGGCAGCGGCCTCACCGACATAGGCCTCGCGGCTGTCGAGGATCTGGCTCGACGCATAGGCGCCGATGGCAGAGCGGTCCGATCCCAGCAGGCGGTAGAGCGGCACGCCGGCCGCCTTGGCGCAGATGTCCCAAAGCGCGGTGTCGCAAGCGCCGATCGCACGCAGGCCGGTAACGCGCTGGCGGGCGCGCATGGCCAGATGCAGGTCATCCCGCGCGCGGGGGTCCTTGCCCATCAGGATCGGCGACAGGAACTTGATGAGCGCACCGGCGTCCGTCTCGGCCGGAATCATCGCCGACCCCAGGAACGCATGACCCTCGATGCCGGCATCGGTGCTGATGCGCAGCAGGCCGAGGTTGCTGCGGCCTGACGTATTTTGCGAGCCTTGCGAGTACTTCGTCGGCGGGATGTCATCCCACGCAAACAGCGTCAGCTCGACCGCATCGATTTTCATGGCACCACTCCCCGCGCTCTGTCATCCCGGCCGAGTGCAGCGAGAGCCGGACCCAGGAGCTGCAAGCTCCAACGCTCCTCCGTGGCCCTGGGTCCCGGATATTGCGCTCACGCGCAATTCCGGGATGACAGCTAGTTTCGCAACAACCCGGCGACGCGCTTGATGGCCTCGCGGATGTTATCGACGGAATTGGCGTAGGAGAAGCGGATGTAGCCCTCGCCGTGGATGCCGAAGCTGGTGCCGGCGACGGTGGCAACGCCGGCCTCCTCCAGCATCTTGTTCTGCAGCGTGCGCGCGTCCATCCCCGTTCCGGTGATGTTGGGGAACACGTAGAACGCGCCGCCCGGATCGAGGCAGGTGACGCCCGGCAGCTGGTTGAGCAGCGGCACGATGATGCGGCGGCGCTCGTCGAAGGCGGCGACCATCTTCACCACCTCGTCCTGCGGGCCCTCCAGTGCAGCGATGCCGGCGTACTGGGTTGGCGCATTCACGCACGAGTGGCAATTGACGGCCAGCCGCACCACCTTGTCCACCAGCGCCTTCGGCCAGACCGAGAAGCCGAGCCGCCAGCCGGTCATGGCGTAAGTCTTGGACCAGCCATCGAGCACGATCAGGCGGTCGCGGATTTCAGGGTAGCGCAGGAAGCTCTCGTGCTCGCGACCGCCGTAGAGCATCTGGCTGTAGATTTCGTCCGACATGACCGCGACGTTGGGATGCTTCTCCAGCCCCGCGATGAGCTTGGCGATCTCTGCCTTGCTTGCTGTACCGCCGCAGGGGTTGCCCGGGCTGTTGAGGATGATGAGGCTGGTCTTGGGCGTGATCTGGCTCAACACCTGGTCCGCGGTGAAGCTGAACGCATTGGCCTCGTTCTGCACGATCGGCACCGGCGTGGCGCCGGTGTACTCGATCATCGAGCGATAGATCGGGAAACCAGGGTCCGGATACATGATCTCAGCGCCCGGCTGGCCGAAAATCAGGATCGAGAAGAACATGGTCGGCTTGCCGCCCGGCCAAATGACGATGGTGTCGGGGTGCACGTCGACGCCGTGGCGGCGCTTGAGGTCCTTCGCCACCGCCTCGCGCAACGGAAGAATGCCCTGCGCCGGCGTGTAGCCGTGGTGGCCGTCTTTCAATGCCTTGATGGCGGCCTCAACGATGTGGGCCGGCGTCTTGAAGTCCGGCTGGCCGATGCCGAGGTTGATGATCGACTTGCCCTGCCGGCCCAGCGCGTCGGCACGCGCCAGCACCTCGAAGGCCGTCTCTGTTCCGAGCCGCGCGAGATTGGGCACGAGCTGCAGCATTGGCGTTTCCCCCAAGTTTGCCGACCTTGGCGTCGGCTTGGTCGTGTGTGGCTCGTCCTTCAACGGAACTCAGGACGGGGCAATCCTCGTAGACTCGTCCCCGCCCTGTCCTGTCGAAGGGCGCACCAAAGCCGAGCGCGTTTCTAGCCGAAGATCAGGCTTTCGTCTTGGCCTTTGCCAACACTTTGGCTGCCTGCGCGTCGTCCTTGACCGCGTATGTATGCTCCGGCGCCGGGAAGGTGCGGTTGCGGACCTCGGTCGCGTAGGAGGAGATGGCGTTGCGAATGGACTCGCCCACCTTGCCGAACTCCTTGACGAACTTCGGTACGCGCGGGCTGAGGCCCAGCATGTCCTCCATGACGAGGATCTGTCCGTCGCAGCCGGCCGATGCCCCGATGCCGATGGTGGGGATCGGGATGGCCGCGGTAATCTTGCGCGCCAGTTCCTCGGCCATGGCCTCCAGCACGATGGAGAAGGCGCCCGCCTCGGCGACCGCCTTGGCGTCCTCCTCGATGGCCGCCCACTCGTTGCGCACGCGGCCCTGGGTCTTGAAGCCGCCGATGACGTTGATCGACTGGGGGGTGAGGCCGATGTGGGCCATGACGGGAATGCCGCGCTCGGTAAGGAAGCGGATGGTCTCGGCCATGCGGCGGCCGCCTTCCAGCTTCACCGCACCGCAGCCCGTCTCCTTCATCACGTGCGCGGCGTTGCGGAAGGCGACGGACGGGCTCTCCTCGTACGAGCCGAACGGCATGTCGACCACCACCAGTGCCCGCTTGGCGCCGCGCACCACGGCACGGCCGTGCATGATCATCAGCTCCAGCGGCACCGGCACCGTGGACTCATAACCGTGCATCACCATGCCGAGGCTGTCGCCCACCAGCAGGAAGTCCACGAACGGATCGGCGATGGCCGCCGTGTGCGCGTGATAGGAGGTGAGCGAGACGATCGGTTCGCCGCCCTTGCGCGCGGTAATTTCCGGTGCCGTGATGCGCTTCTGCGGAACGGGCGACTGCGCTGACATTGGGGGGACCTCAGCGGTTGGAAGCTTCAAGCCTCAGCAACACATAGCCCTTCCTGCGCGCGCTGCAAGCGGCGCATGGCTCACCTTTCGCATAGCCCCGATGCGCACGCGGCAAGCCGCTCAGCCCGCTTCCTGCACGAACCTCTCAAACAGTTGCGCGCTGCGCAGCAGGCGGCCGTCGTCCCCGCGCGGGCCCACGAGTTGCACGCCCAACGGCATGCCGTCGACTTCCAGCAGCGGCAGCGTGACCGCGGGCACACCAAGGTAGGTCCAGAAGGCGCAGAACACCGGATTGCCGGTGGTGTTGTGATCCTTCGGCGCCGGGCCGAGCGACGCCGGTGTGAGGATGGTGCCGTAATCCGTGAACAGCTCCTGCGCGGTGCGGTAGTAGGTCTGCCGCGCTTCCAGGGCCGCCACGTAGTCGACGGCGCTCACGCGCCGGCCGGCCTCTATGCGCTCGGCGAGGCCCTTGCTGACCAGCTCCGGCGCGCGGTCGAGAATGTGCCCGTAGTGGTGCGAGAGCTCGACGCCTTGCACGATGCCGGCGGCGGCCACGCCGCGCTCGGTGGTGGCGTCGATGATGATTTCCTGCGCCTGGGGTCCGAGCGCCTCCACCAGCTCGCCGAAGGCCTCGCGTGTTGCCGGATCTGCCTCGTTCCACGCGTGCGTCTTCACGAACGCGACGAGCGGCTTCAGCGTCCAGCCGTCGTTGACGGTGGCGAGCAGCCCGCCCCTGCTGCTGCGCAGGCTCGCGAAATCGTCCGCGTCGTAGGCCTGCATGGCATCGGCGAGAACCGCGAGATCGTCGACCGAGCGCCCGAATACGCCGACCGTGTCGAGATTTGGCGACTGCGTGAGGACGCCGGAGCGCGGGATCAACCCGAACGTCGGCTTGAACCCATAGGTGCCGCAGAAGGCCGCCGGACGGATTACGGAGCCGCCGGTCTGCGTGCCGACGGCGAGGGGCACCATGCCCGCCGCCACCGCTGCCGCCGAGCCGCTGGATGAGCCGCCCGGTGTGTGATCGAGATTTGCCGGGTTGCGCGTGTGCGACGGGGTCAGATTGGCGAGCTCGGTCGTCACCGTCTTGCCCAGCACGATGGCGCCGGCTCGCCGCAGCGCGGTGACACAGGTTGCATCGGCCGCCGGACGCCGGCCCTTGAAGGCGGCGCTGCCGTTCTCCGTCGGCATGTCCGCCGTGTCGATGATGTCCTTGAGGCCGACCGGCACGCCATGCAGCGGCCCGACACCCCTACTGCCCTTGACCTGGTCGTCGGCCTCGCGTGCGCGCTCGAGCGCCAGCTCGCGATCGATGAAGGCCCAGGCGCGAACCGAGGGCTCAAGCTGATCGATCTTGGCGAAGCACGCCTTGACCAGCGCCTCGGACGTAAGGTCGCCGTTGGCGATCCGCCGGGCAGCCTCGACGGCGCTCAGTTCTGTCAGGTCGTCAGCCACGCGTTGTCCTTACCTGGGCGGCCCTTTTTCGCCGTATCGCAGCGTCTGGATGAAGTCCCAGATCAGCAGCAGCATAACGCAGACGACGATGATGATGAGCGGCGGCGCCGGCACCCAAAACAGCATAATGCCGAGGAACGTAGCCAGCATGGCTATGCCCAGCACGCCCGAGATGAATGTCATCATGACGCAGCCTTTCGCTTTGTGCTCCGGGATTTTGCTTTCTTGCCGGCCCGGCGTCCACCGTCGGCAACGAACTGGGTCAACCACTGCGCCGTGCGCAGGAGGCGGGCATCGTTGCCGCGCCTGCCGACGAGCTGCACGCCGATCGGCATGCCGCCCTCGTCCTGCATCAGCGGCAGCGTGATCGCCGGCGTGCCGAGGTAGGTCCAGGTGCTGCAGAACACCGGGTTCCCGGTTGCCATGCCGCGCGGTGCAGGGCCGGGTGCTGCAGGCGTGAGGATGGCATCGTACTCGTCGAAAACGGACTCTGCGACGGCATTGAGGTTCGCGCTGGCGGCCAGGGCACGGGTGTACTCGACCGCCGGGACCTGGCGGCCTTTCTCGATCAGGGCGCGCAAGACCGGGCTCAGCTTGTCACCGCCCTGCTCATAGTCGCGATGGAAGTTGTGCGCCATGTCGACGGCCATCACCAGACCGTGCAACTCGATCGCCCGCTCGAAGCTCATCGACAGGTCGACCTCGCCGGCGTTGTCGCCGAGCGTCTCGACCAGTTCCGCGAACGCCTCCTCGGTCACAGGCTCGGCGAACTTCCAGGCTGGCGTGCGCACAAAGGCGAAGCGCGGCGGCAGGGGCGGCGCGCTGCCCGCGATCTCTGCGAAATGCGGGTGCGAGACGGGGCGCGTGTCGGGATCCTCCTCGTCGAAGCCGACAAGGGTTTCGGCCAGCAACGCCGCGTCGGCAATGGAGCGGGCAAACACGCCGACGTGGTCGAGCGCGCGCGACAGCAGCAGGGCGCCGGTGCGTGGGATGAGGCCGTGCGTCGGCTTGAAGCCGACGACACCGCAAAAGGCAGCGGGACGAATGACCGAGCCGTTGGTCTGCGAGCCGATCGCGCCGGGCACCATGCCAGCAGCCACGGCCGCCGCCGAGCCGCTGGAGGAGCCGCCGGGCGTGCGCGCAGGATCGTGCGGGTTCCGCGTCTTGCCCGGGTTGTAGTAGGCGTACTCGGTGGTCACGGTCTTGCCCATGACGACGGCACCGGCCGCGCGCAGCCGTGCGACCGCGGCCGCATCACGCCGCGGCGTGCGCCCCGACCACAGAGGCGAGCCGAACTCGGTCGGATAGTCGGCGGTGTCGAAGATATCCTTCACGCCGATGGGCACACCGTGCAGCGGCCCGGTCGGCCGGCCCTGCCGGCGATGGTTGTCGGCGGCCTTGGCCTGCGCCAGGGCGTGCGCCGGGTCGAGGCAGGCCCAGGCCTCGACCTTGGCATCGACTTCTTCGACCCGGGCAAGGCAGGCTTCCACCAGCTCGGTCGAGGTGATGCGCCCCTCCCGGATACCGGCCGCAGCATCGGCCAGGGACAGCGAACCGAGGCTCATCTGCGCCCGCTCTGCCTCATCGCGGCGTGTAAAGGTAGGTCGGCAGCCACAGCGCGATGGCCGGGAAGATGTAGACCAGGGCCATGGTGGCAAACACCATGAACACAAACGGCAGGGAGCCCCTAAAGATGTCGGTGAGCTGCACGTGCGGCGGCGCCACCCCCTTCAGGTAGAAGGCGGCCATCGCCACGGGTGGCGTGTTGAAGGCCGTCTGCGTGTTGAGCGCCACCAGGATGCCGAAGAAGATCGGATCGATGTGGAAATCATCCAGCAGCGGCAGGAAGATCGGCACGAAGATGATGATGATCTCCGTCCATTCCAGCGGCCAGCCCAGCAGGAAGATGATGGCCTGCGTTAGCAGCAGGAACTGCGTCGAGCTCAAGTTCATGGACAGGAAGAACTGCTCCACCACCCCCTGCCCGCCGAGCAGGGCGAACACCGAGGAGAACGTCCAGGAGCCGACGAACAGGTAGCAGACCATCGCGGTCGCGCGCGCCGTCAGGTACACCGACTCCTTCAGCATCTGGAAATTCAAGGATCGGTATGCGGCCGCAAGGATGATACTGCCCAGGGCGCCGATGCCGGCCGCTTCGGACGGCGTCGCCAATCCGAACAGGATGGCTCCGAGCACGGAGACGATCAAAAACGCCAGCGGCACGAACGAGGTCAGCAGCGCGATCAGCACCTTGCCGAACGGCACATCCCCTTCCTTCTCGGACAGCTTGGGCGCGAGCGCCGGATTGATCATCGCGCGCGTGATGACATACAGCACATAGAATGCCGTCAGCAGGAAGCCCGGCAAGAACGCGGCGGCGTAAAGCTTGACCGCCGACACGCCGGCAGTCGCCGCATACACGATCAGCAGCACGCTCGGCGGGATCAGGATGCCGAGGCAGCCGCCTGCGCACACCACCCCTGCCGAGAGCCGCACATCGTAGCCGGCGCGCAGCATGGCTGGGAACGCGAGCAGGCCCATCAGCGTCACCACCGCGCCGACGATGCCGGTCGCGGTCGCGAACATCGCGCATGTGATGAGCGTCGCCACGGCGAGGGCGCCAGGCACCCTCTTCATCGACAGTTGCAACGCGAAGAATAATCGATCGAGAATATTCGCGCGTTCAACCAGGTATCCCATGAAAAGGAATAACGGTACGGCCGTCAAAACATCGCTCGATGTGACCTCGAACGTCTTTTGCACCAGCAGTGTAAAGATGCGGTTGTTGAAGAACTCCTGCCCCGGCGTGTAGTAGGCGTAGTAGCCGAAGCCGACACCCATCGCCATCAGCGTGAAGGCGATGGGGAAGCCGAGCATGATGATGAAAATAAACAGCACCAGCATCGACAGGCCGATTTGAGGGTCGGTCATCGTCAGGCCCCCTGCGCCGACTGCTCGCGCTGCTGGTTCTGCTGCTCGTGCATGATGATGCTTTCCGTCTCTTCGACGTCATGCAGCCGGGCAGGCCAAGCCCCGCTGCGGATGCACATGATGCAGCGGATGACCTCGGCAAAGCCCTGGATGAAAAGCATGAGGCCGGCGACCGGGATGAGCGCCTTCAGCGGAAACACCGGTATCCCGGCCGGGCTGAAGATGCTGACCTCGCGAAAGCGCACGGAGAACTGCGCATAGTTCCAGCCGGCGTACATCCACGCCATCACGGCCGGGAAGAAGAACAGGATGTAGAGGATCAGGTCCATCACCGCCTGCGTGCGCGGCTTCCAGAACCTGTAGAGGACGTCGGCGCGCACATGCTGATTTCGCACCAGGGTGTAGCCGCCGGCCATCAGGAACAGCGCACCGTAGGTGATGTAGCTGAAGTCGAATGCCCAAGTGGTGGGCGCGCGAAAGACGTAGCGCACCAGCACCTCGTAGCTGATACCCAGCGTGAGGATCAGGATCAGCCAGGCAAACGCCTTGCCGATCCACGTGCTCAATGCGTCGATGGAATGCAGAAAACGGATCATGGCCGATTGCCCCGCTGCCAGCGTCGCATGCGCCTCCCCCCTCATGGCTGGGGCGGCACTCGTCGGTGCCGCCCTCTTTTGTAGTTCTGCCTAATCCGACGTCAGATCTTGAGGACGTTCGGGAAGTGATGGTTGAACGCGCCCTTGTAGTCGGTGGCGTTCATCATGTTGTAGAACACCACGCGGCGGACCCATTCCTTCTGCGAGTCCATCACCTTCTTCATGAAGGGGTCCTTGGCAAGCTGCTCGATCAGGCCATCCCAGGCCTTGATCTGCGCATCGAAGATGCCCTGAGGCGTGCGCAGGACATTGACCTTGTCCTTGTTGATCAGCTCCTGCAGATCCTTCGAGTAGTAGTCCATCGCCTTCCACTCGTTGGCCGACGAGGCTGCTTCAGCCGCGTACTGCAGGATCGATTGATGCTCTGCCGGCAGCTTGGTGAACAGCGAGCGCTTGATCATGACCTCGAAGTACTCGGTCGCCTGATGGTGGCTGCCCAGCATGTAGTTCTTGGCCACGTCCTGCGCGCCGAAGCGGCGATCGGACGTCGGGTTGTTGAACTCGAAGCCGTCGATGACGCCGCGCTCCATGGCCGGGACGATTTCGCCGCCCGGCAACTGCGCGACGGAGGCGCCCATGGCCTGGAACAGATCGGCGGCAAGACCGACGGTCCGGTACTTGAGGCCCTTGATCTGCGCCGCCGACGTGATCGGCTGCTTGAACCAGCCGAGCGGCTGAGTGGGCATCGGCATCACGAAGAAGCTCTTGATGTCGACCTTCATGATCTGCGTCATGAGCTCTTCATAGAGCGCGTAGCCGCCGCCGTTGTGGATCCAGCCGAGACCTTCGTTGGCGTTGAAGCCGAACACCGGGCCGGTGCCGAACAGAGAGGCCGCCTTGTGCTTGCCGTACCAGTACACGGGCACCGTATGCGCCGCGTCGATCTGGCCGCCGTGCACGCCGTCGAACACCTGGAACGGATGAACGACCGAGCCGCCGACGAGATAGTCGATCTTGAGACGTCCGCCCGCCATCTTGTTGACGCGGTCGACGTAGTCCATCGCCATCTCGTTGAAGACGTCCTTCGCGCTCCACGAGCCCTGCATCTTGATGGTGGTCGTTTGCGCGCGGCTTACCTGAGGCATCGCCACGGTGCCGACCGTTGCAGCACCCGCTGCCAGCGCACCCGTCTTTAGAAACTTGCGGCGCGAATATTCTGACTTCGTCATTCTAGTCCTCCTCCAAAAGCGTTCCTCAGATCAGATGCATTCTTTTTGGTACGCCGGTATACCACGGCTGGGCTCAGCAACAAGCCTGGGTCGTGAATACGCGCTTATTTTCAATGATTCTGGACGTGTCCACCTAGACCCTCGGCTAATCGGCCTCCCTGAAAACCTCGTCCCGGCTCTTGCTGATCGCCGGCAGTACGGCGATGACGAGCAGCAACAGGGTGATGACCAACAAAGTAGCACTCAGCGGACGTTCAACGAACGTCATGAAGCTGCCGCGCGAGATGACCAGGGCCTGGCGCAGCTTCTCTTCCATCAGCCTGCCAAGCACGAAGCCCAGCAACAAGGGCGCGGGCTCCAGGCCGAATTTATAAAGCGCGTAGCCGAAGAGGCCGAACCCGGCCGTCATCACCACCTCGATCGGAGAGTTGTTGACCGAGTAAATGCCGATGCAGCACAGCAGCACGATGGCCGGAAAGAGCAGCCGATAGGGGACTTTGAGCAACCGCACCCACAGGCCGATCAGCGGCAGGTTGATGATCAGCAGCATTAAATTGCCGATCCACATCGATGCGATCATGCCCCAGAACAGGTGTGGCTGCTTGGTCATGATCTGCGGACCCGGCACGATGCCGTGGATGGTCATCGCCCCAACCATGAGCGCCATGACGGCGTTGGGCGGTATCCCCAGCGTCAGCAGTGGAATGAACGCGGTCTGTGCGCCGGCATTGTTGGCCGATTCCGGACCGGCCACGCCCTCGATGGCGCCGCGGCCGAAACGAGAGGGGTCCTTCGCCAGTTTCTTCTCGACCGTGTAGGACGCAAACGGGCCGAGCACGGCGCCGTTGCCGGGCAACAGCCCCAGCACGGAGCCGATGATCGTGCCGCGCGCTATCGGCTTTGCGGACTGCTTGAAGTCCTCACGCTGCGGCAGCAGCTTGCCGATGGCTGCATGAACGACATCGCGCGCCTGGGTGGTCTCCAGGTTGCGCAAGATTTCCGCGAATCCGAACATGCCCATGGCGATGACCGCCACGTCGAGACCGTCGGAGATTTCGGTCCACCCGAAGGTCAGCCGCTCCTCTCCGCTTTCCAGGTCGGTGCCCACGGTCGACATCAGAATGCCGACCAGGATGACGCCGATGGCCTTCACGACGGAGCCGCGCGCGAGCACGACCGCAAACATCAAGCCCAGCACCATGAGAGAGAAGTAGTCCGCCGGACCGAACAGCAGCGCCATGGCGGTGAGCGGCGCGGCAAGAGCCGCGATGATGATGGTGGCGACGCAACCCGCAGAGAACGAGCCGATTGCCGCGATGCCGAGCGCCACGCCGGCCCGACCTTGCTTCGCCATCTGGTGACCGTCGAGCGTGGTGACGACCGCAGTCGCCTCGCCGGGAATGTTGACCAGAATGGCCGTCGTCGATCCGCCGTACTGGGCGCCGTAGTAGATGCCCGCCAGCATAATCAGCGCACCGACGGGGTCGATGCCGAAGGTGATCGGCAGCAGCATGGTGATGGTGGCGATCGGTCCGACGCCGGGCAGGACGCCGATCAGCGTACCGATGAGACAGCCGAGGAAGCAGAGGCCGATGTTCTTGAGAGACAGGGCGACGGCCAGACCGAGGCCGAGGTTGCTGAAGATATCCATGAGCCCGCCCTAACCGCCAAACAGCTGCTTGATACCGGTGAAGATGCTGCCCACCCCATGCTTCATCGCCTCGTGGGCGTTGTTCAGGAAGTCAGGCACGATACCGGCGGGATCGAAGGGAATTGGAAGCCCCAGAACATCCTTGAAGAGGAGGCCTGCCAGGAGCGTCATCACCACGGCGAAAATGATCGACTCCACAGGACGCGATTCACTCGATGCCAGTCCGGACACCAGCATCGCGAGCGGCCCGGCCACGACCAGGCCAAGCGCGGGAATCTTGAAGCTCGCCAGCACCGGGAGGCCAAGGATGCCGCCGATGGTCAAAGTGGACCCCCGGATCACCAGCGCGAACAGGAGCACCGCGCCCAGGACAAACAAGGGCCCGCGCAGGTGCCATTTCTCGAGACGCTCTCCGTCGGCGAGAAACGATTGGATGACGAGGAGCAGGCCGAATGTCGCCACGAGCAGGGACACGGTCCGCGGCAGCAATCCCGAGCCGATACCGGACAGCGTGCCGAACGGAAGGTCATACCCGCCGAGAAGACCAAGGACGCCAAGAAATATAAGAAACAGACCGCCTCCGAGGTCTATGGGCGATCGCACGGGGCCCCAACCTGCAGTGGGGCCGCCCGAGGCCGTTTGCGGCGTCATTTTTCCTCCCCCCGAGAATCTACGTTATTGGCTGTCCTTATGCCGGACCTGCCCGATCAGTTCGCCCTTCGAGATTGCACGCTAGATGCCTGATAAAGCCTACAGTTCGCGGCCGCTTGCGTCCACCCGTTGAAATGACCGCGCGTCTTCGCCTGCAGGGCTGGTAAACCACCGAGGGGCGCCGAGCAAGCCATCCGGCTGGTTGAATTGCGTTACACGGCTTGCGGCGTCCGAGATGGCGGGGTGCAAAGGCCCAATTGCCAAGCACAGGGGTGCCGGACTTCCTCCACCAACGTCGACAATTGCGTCCTCGGGCTACACCCTTGGTAGGTGTCACGCGCCTCTGTAGCACTTGGAGAATATTAGCTTTTCGTCCGTGCGCCCACTAGCGCGCCTATTCAACTGAAGGCGCGCCGCCTTTGGATGCCGCCGCTTCGTCGCCGCGTGGCGCCTGGATCAGGACACCATCAGAGAGCTGTCCCGGCGAGCGATGCGGGAGGCGAGCGCGTGACCCCGAGACCCCTTGTGCACGTCGGAGACGCACGCCCTGAGAACGTGTGCCGATACGGCTGTGTGACGCGCCGTTATATGCGGGCGGTTGGGACCGGCGGAGCACAGGTCACGCACTTCGTTCGAACTAATAAAGTTAGTTGACACTGAGTTTGGACTACTTCTAGATGAAAATCATCATCCTGCTGGTCTAGAGGTGTCCGTGGGCACGAAGCAGACGCGCTCAAGTCCGGGGTTCGGCGCCCTGATGATCCTGCTGTGCCTGTCGGGTGTCACGACGTGGACAAGCGCGGCATCGGCGGAGAAGCGCTTCTTTACGATTTTGGCAGTGGAGCCGAAGGGCGGCACGACCGTTGACAAAGAGCCCTTTCCAACCGGCCCGCTGCCCGCAGGCGGAGGCTATGTCATCGCGCAGCCCGACGAGAAGACCCGTCGTTGGGAGGTGAGCGCCTACATCTGGCAACCCTCCCAGATCATCGTGAATGAAGGGGACGAGGTGACACTCGAGTTTGTCGGCATCAATGGCGCGGACCATCCGACCACCATTGCGGCGTTCGGTCAGACTTTCACATTGAAGCGCGGACACGCCCATCGGGTGACCTTTACCGCCGACAAGGTGGGCATCTTTGGCATCATCTGCAGCACGCACAGACCTTCCATGTCGGGTGAACTCATCGTCATGCCAAAGCGGTAAGATCGGCGTCTCCTGCGAAACACTTCCGCTCCTGGCACCGATTGCCCGTTCGCGGCGGTGCAGCGATTACTTCCGATAGCTGAGGTACCTCTACCGTGTCAGCGCGGCGGCCGGACGCGGAAACCTGACCCATTGCAGACATCGAATCAGAGAGGCGCGGCAAGCTCCGCCAGGATGTCTTGGACACGGACGTGGACCTGCGCGGCCCTATCTTGTTCCCGGCCAGGCTCAGTCAGGAACTCATATTTGATGAGAGCGGCGCCACGCTCGTATCTGACTGTGCATCGAACCCGGAAGGGGTCAGCACTCTGCCCAACAGTGCGGCAGGCAAGTGCCGTTGGCTCGGTGGCGGCCTCTTTCCTTATCCAGTAGCGCGTTTCGCCATGGTGAGGATGCTCGCCTTTGGCGTAGATGCTGAACTCCGCGGTGCCAGGCAGCTCTCTGTACGGCCACTGGTCCCGCATGCGAAGATTGCTCAGATGCTCTTCCACGACGGTATATGGCCGCGCAAGCGGTCTATCTACCTTCTGGACCACCAGTTCGACTGGCAAATGCGTCGCAACAAATGTTTCCTGCTGTTTGACCCAATCCACTTGGTTCCTAGTCGCACAAGCATCAACCAACCAGCGCGGCTTCGCCGAAGGTTCGGCGCAAATCTTCTGCGTTACCTGGAATCGATGGGCAAGGTAGCGGAGATCGAGCGTGAAGCCGCTGACTATCGGCATCGCTTTGGAACGTTGAGCGGTCGCGCACCTGTTGCGGAGGCGCTGGTTGATGAAGCCGTCCGATGTCGAGTTGTACTCCTCGGGCATCAGAACGATCGGGACATTGGGCAAGCGATAGCGTGTTCCTGCTACCTCGACGATTTGGCTCGTGGCAAGGCAGGCCGCGCTCGCCTCCCGAGAAGCCCAGAGCAAGTACGCGTTGAAGCCAAAAACTATCGCCGGCATGGTTGCAAAACCAGCCACGGTGAGCGCGGCCGAAACCCTGCTAGAAAGGTTGCGCCGCAACGACAACTCGCGAATTAAGCATGCGAGAACGAGGCCCCAGGCCAAGCCAAACAACACGGGTATTGCCAGACCGACATACGCTGCGCCGGCCGTGTTGAAAGCCCAGATCAAGAAGATCAGCGCGAGTGCGGCCAGCACCCACATCACGTTCAGGCTCTTTCGGCCTGTGGCCTGGAACGGAAGCCCGTACCCTATGGCGAAGGGCACAAACACCCATATGAACATGACAATGCTCGATCCGAGCAGGTGCGCCCAGACCACCAGTACGCCGTAGAGATCCATAGTGGCGCGTTCCTCCCCGCCTCCTAAGAGCGTAGCCGTCTCAGGTTCACGGACCGTCCAGCCCGGCGTAAGCGCACGGACCGCCAGCGGACAACTCAATGATTATGGTGACCCGGCTGTTAACACGCCGTTCAAGTTCGACGGCGGAAGCCGTGAGCCCACTCATCGCCGTGGCCGGCGGTCGATCTCCGCGAAGCGCGCTGTGTCTCACGAGACCAATGTCTGTTGTTGGCACGAACCCACCGTTCACTGCATCACGGCGGGCCCTTCCGCTCTGAGGGACAGTTCTGCCATGCAGCCGACTGAGCACGCCAACTAGGCGTCACGAGCTTGCCGAAGCATGCAGGAGCCTATTCCGTCAGGCTGCGCCAGAGGACCTGCGCGACGTGCTCCGCCCTTCGGCCGCTGCCGTCCGCGATCTGGTGGCGGCAGGAGAAGCCATCCGCCGCGACGACGGTATCGGCGGCGGCGCGGCGCACGGCCGGCAGCAGCGACAGCTCCGCCATGGCCATCGAGGCCGCGTGCGTCTCGGCCCCGTAGCCGAAGGCACCCGCCATACCGCAGCAGCTCGACTCTACCGTTTCGACTTTCAGGCCGTCGACCAGAGCCAGGGTCTTCTGGATGGCGGGCATGGCCGCGAAGGCCTTCTGGTGACAGTGGCCGTGCAGCAGGACGCGGCCGTCATGCCGGGCGATGCTGCCCTTGATGTGCCCGGCGTCGGCTTCTCGCGCGAGGAACTCCTCAAACAGCAGCGCATGCCGCGACAGCCGCTCCGTCTCCTCTCCCGGCAGCATGGCAAGGAACTCATCGCGCAGCGTCAGGAGACAGGATGGCTCGAGGCCGACGATCGGCACGCCGCGTGCCACGAAGTCCTTCGCTGCATCGAGAACGCGCCGCGCTTCCGCGCGCGCCTCCTCGACCAGGCCGGCCGAGAGGAAGGTGCGCCCGCAGCACAGCGGCCTTGCGGGTCCGACGGTGCCGTTCGGCGCGTCTGCCTGCAGGACCGACACGCGATAGCCGAGGTGCGTGAGAACGGCGAGGGCAGCACGCAGGTTGTCGGGCTCGAAGTAGGTGTTGAACGTGTCGGCAAACAGCGCGACCTCGCGGGCTGCCCGCACGCGCGAATTCTCCTCCCCCTTGTGGGGAGGGGTTAGGGGTGGGGGGATTCCAGAACGGTCGTGGTTCCCCCCCTCCCTGTCCCTCCCCCACGAGGGGGGAGGGGACGATCGATGCAAGGCGGAATGCGACGAGGTGTCGAACACGTCGCGGCGCCAGCGTGGCAGCTTCCGTTGCGCCGACAGCCCCGTCATGCGCTGGGTCAGTGATGCGATGCCCGGAACGGCATCACGCAGGTTCATCAGCGGCGCGAGCTTCGCCGCGTAGGGCGCGTAGCGCGGCAGGTAGGCGATCAGCCTGTCGCGCAGGGAGAGCCCACGCCGCTTGTTTGCGGCCGCCAGCACCTCGATCTTCATTTTCGCCATGTCGACGCCGGTGGGACATTCGCGGCGGCATCCTTTGCAGGAGACGCACAGTTTCATCGCGTCCAGCATGTCGTCGGAGGCGAAGGCATCAGGGCCGAGCTGACCGGAGATGGCAAGCCGCAGCGCGTTGGCGCGGCCGCGGGTCACATCGCGCTCGTTGCCGGTGACGCGGAACGACGGGCACATGACGCCGGACACGTGCTTGCGGCACTCGCCGTTGTTGTTGCACATCTCGACGGCGCCCTGGAAACCACCGCCGGCGCCGGGATAGGCGGACCAGTCAAGCGCCATGGCCATCTCGGGCACGCGGTAGTCCGGCTTGAAGCGGAACAGCGTGCGGTCATCCATCTTCGAGGCGCGCACGATCTTGCCGGGGTTCAATACGGCACCCGGATCGAAGCGATCCTTCACCGCCTCGAAGATCTCGACCGTCTTGCGGCCGTACATCTTCTCATGGAACTCGGAACGCACCAGGCCATCGCCGTGCTCGCCGGAGTGGCTGCCCTTGTACTCGCGGACGATCGCGAAGGCCTCCTCGGCGATGGCGCGCATGGCGCGGGCGTCTTTCTCCAGTTTCAGGTTGAGCACCGGGCGCACGTGCAGGCAGCCGACGCTTGCATGCGCATACCATGTGCCGCGGGTGCCGTGCTTCGCGAACACGGCGGTGAGCCGCTCGGTGTAGTCGGCGAGATGCTCCAGCGGCACCGCGCAGTCCTCGATGAAGGAGACGGGCTTCCCCTCGCTCTTCATCGACATCATGATGTTGAGACCGGAGGTGCGCACGCCCCAGACGGCGCTCTGACCGGCGGCATCGGCGACCTTCACCACGCTGCCCGGGTGGCCGAGATCGCCCATCAGCTCGTCGAGCTGTGCGAGGCGGCGTACGTTCTCGGCCTGCTCGTCTTGCGCGAACTCGACGAGCAGCAACGCATCGGGTTGCCCGCGCACGTAGGTGTCCATCACCGGGCGGAACATGGCGATGTCGCGCGCCAGTTCGATCAAGGTGCGGTCCACCACCTCCACCGCGACGGGGCCAAGCTTGACGATGTGCTGCGTCGCCTCCATCGCCTGACGGAAGGTGGCGAAGTGGCAGATGCCGAGCGCCTTGTTCTTGGGAAGGGGCGACAGCTTCAACTCGATGCGGCGCGAGACGGCGAGCGTGCCCTCCGACCCGCACAGCAAGGTGGCGAGGTTCACCGGCCGCTCGCCGGGGACCAGCGCATCGATCAGGTAGCCGCCGACACGGCGCGAGACATCGGGGAAGGCGTGCGCGATGTGCCCCGCTTCGCGGCGGCCGAGGGCGAGCAGGTCGCGGAAGAGGGCGGCTTCCGCTCCACTAGCGCCGGCGAGTTCCCCTCCCCATTGCGGGGAGGGGTTAGGGGTGGGGGCAATCAGGGTTCCCCCCGCGGCTCCCCCACCCGGCGCTTCGCGCCACCCTCCCCGCAAGGGGGAGGGTACGGTTGGCGCGAGGTTGTGCCCGACCTCGCCGAAATGCTCCTCGCTTCCGTCCGCCAGAATGACGTCGATGGCGATGACGTTGTCGCGCATGATGCCGTAGCGGATGGAGCGCGTGCCGCACGAGTTGTTGCCCGTCATGCCGCCTATCGTTGCGCGGCTGGCCGTGGAGACATCGACCGGAAACCAGAGCCCCGTGGATTTGAGCTGGCGGTTGAGCTCATCGAGCACGATGCCGGGTTCCACCACGCACGTGCGCTGAGCGGAGTCGACCGAGACGATCTTGTTCAGGTGCTTGCTGAAATCCATGACCAGCGCACGGCCGACCGTCTGGCCCGACTGCGACGTGGCCCCGCCGCGCGGCAGCAGCGGCACGCCTTCCTCGCGCGCAATGGCCATTGCGGTACGCACGTCCTCGGCGGACTTGGGAACCACCACGCCGACGGGATCGACCTGATAGTGCGAGGCATCGGTCGAATAGCGGCCGCGGCTGAAGCGGTCGAACAGCACCTCGCCTTCCAATTCATCCGCAAGGCGGGATGCGAGGCGGTGAGAAACCGGGTCTGTTTTGGTCGTAGCCATCCTGCTGTCTTGCCGGTCCGGCGGCGCGGATGCAAGCGCGCACCTCGTAGCCCCTGGGTCCCGGCGCTCGCTGCGCTCGGCCGGGATGACAGGTGATGGCAAAGCATAAGAGCAGCTGTCATCCCGGAATTGCGCGCAGCGCACTATCCGGGACCCAGGAACGTAGGGCGCATGCTCCGTGTCCGGCCGGGTGGATGGCACAACGGGGACGGGCCGGATAAGGTCGCTGGCATTTCTCGGCACAAGCCATTGCGACGGGACCCATGACAATACCCTCGCTGACGATCCGCGGCCTGCGGGCCCGCGCCGTCGTCCTCAAGCTGAAGCGGCCTGTGGTGGCGCGCATCGCCACGCTCACGGACTGGCCGATGATTTTGATCGACCTGGAGACGGAGGAGGGCATCACCGGGCGCGCCTACCTGGAGCCCTACGTCGTCAAGTCGATGCGCTACCTGGTGCCGGCGCTGCACGACATGGGCGAGATGCTCAAAGGTCGGAAGCTCGCGCCGTTCGAGTTGTATGAGGCCGCACGCAAGTCGCTGCACTTCGTCGGCTATCAGGGCCTGTCGATGATTGCGGTGTCCGGCCTGGACATGGCGGCGTGGGATGCGCTGGCGAGGGCGGCGGGCGTGCCGCTGTGCGTGCTGCTCGGTGGCACGGTCGGGCCGGTGAAGGCCTACAACAGCAACGGGCTGTGGCTGCGCGCGCCGGCGGACCTTGCCGACGAAGCGGTTGAATTGCGTGACGAGGGCGGCTTCGCTGGCCTCAAGCTGCGCATGGGCCGCGACAAGCTGCGCGACGACATCGCGACCGTGGAGGCGGTGCGCAAGTCGGTCGGTGAGGACATGGCGCTGATGGTCGACTTCAACCAGGGCCTCGATATGAGCGAGGGTTTGCAGCGTTGCCACGCCATCGACGATCTCGGCCTTGCCTGGATCGAGGAGCCGATCGTGTACGACAACCTCGACGGCTTCGCGCAACTGGCGGCGGAGCTGAAGACGCCGATCCAGATCGGGGAGAATTTCTACGGCCCGCGCGACCTGCACACCGCGCTGCAGAAGAAGGCGTGCGATTTCGTCATGCCGGACTTCATGCGCATCGGCGGCGTCACCGGCTGGCTGCGCGCGGCGGCGATCGCGGGCGCGGCCGGCATCCCCATGTCCACGCACCTCTATCCGGAAGTCGCCGCCCACGTCATGCGCGTGACGGAAACGGCCCACTGGCTCGAATGGCAGGACTGGGCCGATCCCATTTTGCAGCGGCCGTACGAGATCAGGAACGGCCTGCTCCACATCCCCGACGTGCCGGGGCTTGGGCTGGAGTGGGATGAGGCGGTGGTGGCGAAGCACCTTTTCGAGCTGTAGGCCGCGCTGCCTGTTTCGGCGCATCGACCGATGCGCTATCGCCCGGGCTGTGTCATGGTCGGGCTTGCCTGCCCTTGGCGAAGGCCGAGGGTCCCGACCATCCATTCATCGGCTTGCTCCAGCATCGATGGAGGGCTGAATCCTCGGGCCAAGCCCGAGGATGACAACAGAAAAACTATCGGAGGCCGCCTGATGTCCAACGAGCCGCGCCGTGCAGGACGGCACTTCCTGCAGATCCCGGGGCCGACGCCGGTGCCGGATCGCATTCTGCGCGCGATGGACATGCCGGTGATCGATCATCGGGGGCCGGAGTTCAAGAAGCTCGGGCTTCGTGTGCTGGCCGGCATCAAGACCATCTTCAAGACGGCTCAGCCGGTGGTGATCTATCCCTCGTCGGGCACCGGCGCGTGGGAGGCGGCGCTGCTCAACACGCTCTCGCCCGGCGACAAGGTGCTGATGTACGAGACCGGGCACTTCGCGACGCTGTGGAAGACCATCGCCGTCAAGCTCGGCCTGCAGCCGGAGTTCATCGGCTCCGACTGGCGCAGCGGCGCGGATGCCGCCGCCATCGAGGCCAAGCTGCGCGAGGACAAGGGCCACACCATCAAGGCCGTGTGCGTGGTGCACAACGAGACCTCGACCGGCGCCACCTCGCGCATCGACGAGGTGAGGAAGGCCATCGACGCGGCCAAGCACCCCGCGCTGCTGATGGTGGATACGATCTCCTCGCTGGCCTCGGTGGATTATCGCCATGACGAGTGGGGCGTGGACGTTACCATCGGCGGATCGCAGAAGGGTTTGATGCTGCCGCCGGGGCTTGGCTTCAATGCGGTGAGCCAGAAGGCACTGGCCGCCAGCAAGACCGGCAAGCTGCCGAAATCCTACTTCGGCTGGGACGAGATGCTGGCCGCCAACAAGGACGGCTTCTTCCCCTACACGCCGGCGACCAACCTGCTCTACGGCCTGGGCGAGGCGGTCGACATGCTGCACGAGGAAGGCCTCGACCGCGTGTTCGCGCGCCATCAACGCCACGCCGAGGGCGTGCGCCGGGCGGTGAAGGCGTGGGGGTTCGAGAACCTGTGCAAGGACCCGAAGTACTATTCGCCGGTGCTGACGGCGGTGGTCATGCCCGAGGGTCACAACGCGGATGCCCTGCGCAAGGCGGCGCTCGACCATTTCGACGTGTCGCTCGGCACCGGGCTCGCCAAGGTCGCCGGCAAGGTGTTCCGCATCGGCCACCTCGGCGACACCAACGACCTCACCATCATCGCCACGCTGGCCGGCGTCGAGATGGCGCTGAAGCTCGCCAACGTTCCGCACAAGGCGGACGGCGTGCGCGCGGCGATGGCCTATTTCACCGAGACGGCCGACGTGGTGACGGCGTAGGCAGCAAGGGCGCCGCGGTCGTCGATGGGTATCGCGCCGCAACTGCTTGGCCAGACAAGCGCACATGCGTTGGCAATCATGCACCAAGTCGCGCCGCACATTGCTCCCCTCCCCCTTGCGGTGAGGGGCCGGGGGTGGGGGTAGCGACGGGTGAATCGCCAAATTGTTTTGATGACTATGGAAGACACCCCACCCCTAACCCCTCCCCGTCAAGGGGAGGGGAATCCGTTGGAGCGAGCGGCAAGCGCATTGCCTGAAGCGAGACGGCTCCCAAGGATTTCGGCAGCCGTCGCTTTGGGCAATCATCCGGACACCTTGAACAACCGTGTGATCCCGGCGCCTGTCGCTGGATTCCATCCCTCAATGAACGCCGTCGTGCGCTGCCGGCTGGATACCGGGGACAAGCCCCGGTATGACAAGAGCTACGCGGACGGCATGGCATCGGAGACACAATGAAAGACACCGCCAGCGACGATATCCTGTACGAGGTGAAGGGCCACGTCGGCATCGTGACGTTCAACCGGCCGTTCGCGCACAACGCGCTGACCTTCACCATGTACGACCGGCTGGGCGAGATCTGCGCCAGCATTCCCGAAGACCGCTCGGTACGCTCGCTCGTCATCACCGGTGCCGGCGGCAAGGCATTCGGCGCCGGCACCGACATCTCCCTGTTCCGCGACTTCTCCACGGCCGAGCACGGCGTCGCCTACGAGGCGCGCATGGAAGCGATGTTCGACAAGCTCGAGCATTGCAAGATCCCGACCATCGCCGCCATCCCTGGCATCTGCACGGGGGGTGCCGCGGTGATCGCGGCGACGTGCGACGTGCGGCTCGCCACGCGCAACTTCAAGTTCGGCTTCCCCATCGCGCGCACGCTGGCGAACTGCCTCTCCTCGGGCAACATCGCCCGCGTGGCAATGATCACGGGCGTGGCACGCGCGGTCGACATGCTGATGACGACGCGCCTGATCGAGGCGGAGGAGGCGCTGGCCATCGGCCTCGTGCGCGAGCTGGCCGACAGCCCGGAGGCCCTGATGCAGCGGGCGCTTGCGCTCGGCGAGCAGATGGCGACGCAGGCGCCGCTCACCATGATGGCCGGCAAGGAGGTCGTGCGCCGCATGCGGGCGCAGATGGCGAGCGTCGAGGACCAGGACCTGATCCGGTTGTGCTACGGCAGCGAGGACTTCCGCGAGGGCCTGCGCGCCTTCCTCGACAAGCGGACGCCGGCGTTCAAGGGGCGGTAGCGGGAATCCAAGTCACCGTGCTGAAAGGGTGTGCTGGCGCTGGCGCAGCCGATGCAGGCTGAGGGGCGCTCGCCAAGCACGCATTCCCTCGTTTAGATGTGACCTGGACCCCCGCCTGCGCGGGGGTGACGTTTGTGGCTTAGTGATCCGCCACAAACTGCCGTCATTCCCGCGAAGGCGCGAATCCAAGACACCGTGCGGCAAGGATGTATTGTCCCTGGCGCAGCCGATGCGGACTGAGGGGCGCTCGCCAAGCACGCATTCCCTCGTTGAGATGTGACCTGGACCCCCGCCTGCGCGGGGGTGACGTTTGCGGCTTAGTGATGCGCCGCAAGCAGCCGTCATTCCCGCGAAGGCGACACCGTGCTGCAAGGGGTGCGCTGTCCCTGGCGCAGCCGATGCAAGCTGCGGCGCGCTCGCCAAGCACGCATTCCCTCGTTGAGATGTGACCTGGATCCCCGCCTGCGCGGGGATGACGTTTGAGGTGGCGGTGTGCCGCTTCACTGCGAGCGTCGACTGGCGGCGTCGGCAATCCGGCGCGTTCTCCTGCACGCTCCGGGCGGTGCGTTCTGTCATCCCGGCCGAGCGGAGCGAGAGCCGGGACCCAGGGCTACACGCTGGCGGATTATTCGCGGCCCTGGGTCCCGGATACGCGCCTTGCGCGTTCCGGGATGACAACTGAGGGCCTTCTGCGAATTGGCCAAAATGAGATGGGAGGCTGTCCCGCGTGGGCAAGGCTTGCGCGACCCCGGATGGCGGGCGTAAGCCCATCCGCAAAGCAATGAGGAGGAGACGGCCATGGCCAAGATCGGCGTCATCGGACTGGGCAACATGGGCCTGCCCATGGCGGGCAACCTGGTCAAGAAGGGCCACGAGGTGGCGGGCTTCGACCTCGTTGCCACCAACATGGGCCAGGCCGCCTCGCGCGGCGTGACGGGACGCAAGTCGGCCGTCGATGCCGCGACCGATGTCGACATCGTCGTCACCATGCTGCCGGCCGGCAAGCATGTGCTCGAGGTCTACGGCGCGGGCATGCTGCAGGCGGCCAAGCCCGGCACGCTGTTCATCGATTCCTCCACCATCGATGTGGCCTCGGCGCGCGGGGCGCACAAGCTGGCGGGCGATGCCAAGATGCTGTCGCTCGACGCGCCGGTGTCGGGCGGCGTCGGCGGGGCGGAGGCGGCGACGCTGACCTTCATGTGCGGCGGCAGCAAGGACGCCTTCGAGACCGCGAAGCCGATCCTGGAAGCGATGGGCAAGAAGGTCGTGCACTGTGGCGACGCGGGCGCGGGGCAGGCCGCCAAGATCTGCAACAACATGATTCTCGGCATCAGCATGATCGGTGTCAGCGAGGCGTTCGTGCTGGCGGAAAAACTGGGGTTGTCGCACCAGGCGCTGTTCGACGTCGCCTCCACCGCGTCGGGCCAGTGCTGGTCGCTGACGAGCTACTGCCCGGTGCCGGGCCCGGTGCCGGCCTCGCCCGCCAACAACAACTACAAGCCGGGCTTTGCCTCGGCGCTGATGCTGAAGGATCTGAAGCTTGCGCAGGAAGCGGCAGCGGCAGCCGGCGCGACCACGCCGATGGGCGCTGCGGCCGCACAGCTTTACGGCCTGCACAACGCCTGGGGCGAGGGCGGTACGGATTTCTCGGGCATCATTCACCTGATCCGCGGCAAGTCGCAGTAGGCCCGCCATGGCGCTGTATGTGTTCGACGCCTACGGCACGCTGTTCGACGTGCACGCCGCGGCCGAGCGCGAGAAGGACGCCATCGGGCCGGCATGGCAGGAGCTGTCGCGCACCTGGCGCACCAAGCACATCGAGTATTCGTGGCACCACGCCTTCACGGGCAAGCCGGCGACATTCTGGCAGTTGGCGGAGCTGAGCCTCGATTATGCGATTGCGGCGACGGGCAGCGGCGTGGACGCCGGCGTGCGCGGGCGGCTGCTGGCGTCGTATCGCACGATGGCCGCCTACCCCGAGGTGCGCGAGGTGCTGGGCGCGCTGAAGGCGCGCGGCGATGTCTGCGCCATTCTCTCCAACGGCGACCCCGACATGCTGGAGGACGCCGTCAGGGCGGCACGGCTCGACGGCCTGTTCGATGCGGTATTGTCGGTGTCGGCGGCGTCGACCTTCAAGCCGCAGATGAAGGTGTACCAGCTTGTGCTGGACCGTTTCGGCTGCACGGCGGGGGACGTCTCCTTCCAGTCCTCCAACCGCTGGGACGTCGCCGCTGCCAAGGCGTTCGGCTTCCGCTGCGTGTGGGTGAACCGCACCGGCGCCCCGGACGAATACCCCGCGCTGGCACCCGACCGCGTGGTGAGCGACTTGCGCGGGCTGCTTGCGTAGCAGAGCAACGTTGTCCTCGCAGCACTGCGCACTGGATGCCCGCCTCCGCGGGCATGACGCCAGTATCGGACGCGTCGCCCAACAACGAACGTCACCCCGCGCAGGCGGGGGTCCAGATCACGTCTCAACAGGGGAAACGATGCTCGGTTCGCGCACACTTTGCCCGTGCTTCGACACGCTCAGGACGAAGCCGAGTTCGTGGCGGTGGAGGCAAACAAGAGGGGAAGGATGCCAAGGGAGCCGTCGCATCATCTCAGACCTTGCAATTTCCCTGTCATCCCGGCACTTGTTGCCGGGATCCAGCTCCCCCGGAACGCCGGGGCAAGCGGATGGATGTCGGGCATCCTCGGAACAGGTCCGAGGACAGGCGAGCCCGGGATGACATGAATGAGCGTGACGCGCATTTCCAAGACCCTACGCACACTCCCGGAACTGCGTGACGCCGGCCTGGTTGCGGCTGGCGATGTCGCGCGGCTGGACGATGTCGCCAAGCGCTACGCCGTCGCAATCACACCCCACGCCGTCAGCCTTATCGAAAAAGGCGCAGCGAACGACCCCATCGCCCGCCAGTTCGTGCCGGACGTGCGCGAACTCGCGCACGCGCCGGAGGAACGCGCCGACCCGCTCGGCGAGGACGAGCGCTCGCCGGTGCCGGGACTCGTGCATCGCTATCCCGACCGCGTGCTGCTGAAGCTGACGCACGTGTGTCCCGTGTATTGCCGCTTCTGCTTCCGGCGCGAGGTGGTAGGCCCCGGCGGGCCGCAGGCCCTGACACACGACGCGCTCGACGCGGCGACGGCTTACATCGCTCAGCATCCGGAAATCTGGGAAGTCATCCTCACCGGCGGCGACCCGCTGATGCTCTCGGCACGCCGCATCGCCGAGGTCACGGAACGCCTCGCGGGGATCGGCACTGTGCAGGTCTTGCGCTGGCATTCGCGCGTGCCGGTGGTCGATCCGGAGCGTGTCACGGATGCCGTTGTGGAAGGCCTCAAATCATCAAAGCGGGCCGTTTACCTTGCGATCCACATCAACCACCCGCGCGAGCTGACCTCGTCCGTACGGGCCGCTTTGGCGCGCCTGAGCGATGCGGGGATCGTGCTGCTCAGCCAGACCGTTCTGCTGAAAGGCGTGAATGATGATCCCGAGATTCTCGCCGCGCTGTTCCGCGGTCTCGTCGCGGCGCGCGTGAAACCTTATTACCTGCACCATCCCGATCTGGCGCCGGGCACCGCCCACTTCCGGCTCACGATCGAGGAGGGCCAGGCTATCGTGCGCGCTCTGCGCGGGCGCGTGTCGGGCCTCGCACAGCCCACGTACGTGCTCGATATCCCTGGCGGCTACGGCAAGGTGCCGATCGGCCCCGGCTACCTCGACGAGGACGGCCGGCTCGTGATCGATCCCGCTGGTGGTGTGCACCACTACCCCGACCGGGGTTGATTCAGCCCCGTCCCGACCGGCGAGCCGATCCCGTCGCGATCCGCACGCGCGGATGGACAGTGACAGTCACTCCGCGGGCACGGGCTTTGCGCTCGCCAGCACCGTCTCGTTGCCCGGCGCGGGATGGCGCGGCACCAGGAAGGAGCACGTGAGGGATACCGATGCGATCCCGCAGCCGAGCCAGAAGATGATGGACGGATTGATCATCCCGAGCGCCCCGAACGCCACCGGCACCGCCACCGCCGCGATGTGGTTGATGGTGAAGGCGACCGAGATCGTGGATGCCACGTCAGCGGGGTCCGCAATCTTCTGGAAGTAGGTGCGCTGCGCCAGCGTCAGCGTGAAGAAGATGCCATCGACGATGAACAACGCGCCCGCCACCATCCAGCTCGACGTGGTGGCGTAGCCCGCGAACACGCAAATCAGCACGATGTTCTCGATCATGATCGTGCGCCGCTCGCCCACCTGCATGACGAGGCGGCCCAGCCGCGGCGCGAGCAGCGTGTTGCCGGCCGTGACGAACAGCATCAGCAGCGCGATGTCGGCCACGCTGTAGTGGAACTTTGACACCAGCAGGAACCCGCCGAAGGCAAAGAACAGCTGCCGCCGCGCACCCGTCGTGAACGTGAGCAGGTAGTAGAGCCAGTAGCGCTGGCGCAGGATGATCTTCTTGCGCTGCTGCACCGGGCCCTGGAAGCGCTGGAAATAGGCCATCGCCACCAGCGTCAACGCCATGCAGGTGAGTCCCACCGTCAGGAACAGCTGCTCGTAGGAGCGCCAGCCGGCCCACCACGCGATCGCCAACCCGCCGTAGGCCAGGAACTGCGCCGAGGCACCCGCCGCGGTGATGGTGCCGATCAGGCGCGGGGCCTCCGCCTTGGGCAGCAGCTGCAATTGCAGCGAGACGCTCATGCTCTCGAAATAATGGAAACCGAGCGACATGATGAGCGTCGTCACCAGCACGCCCGTGAGCGTCGGGAACTGGCCCGTGAGCGCCACGCCGAGCCCCATGATGAACAACGCCGCATAAGCCAGCACCTGCTCGCGCACCAGCAGCAGCCAGAAGATCGCGGTGAAGGCGAGGAAGCCCGGGATCTCACGCGTGCTCTGCGTGAGACCCGTCTCGAGCCACTGGAAGCCGGCCTTCTCGACCGTAAAATTGTAGAGCAGCGCCGCCCAGCCCGCGTAGCCCATGTAATTTATGAACGCCAGCGCCCGCAAAAAGACGATCGGGTTCGCGTTGAGCGGGCTTGCCGGAAGGGTGGGCGACATGGGACTCGGGGGCAGATCGGGCGGGTGCGTTACCTCTGATCTCTTCCCGTCCCGCCGTCAATGATGCGGCGCAGAAGTCACCGGGGCGCGAGCGCGTGACGGCGCGGTGCGCAGGCCGCGCCAGACGGCGGTGGCCGGTGTAAGCTTGTCCGAATGGCGGCCTGCAGAATTTCTTCGACCGCCCGAAGCAGTGCTCCAGCCCGGACAGAGCATTCACCGATGCTATCCTGCAGCAGATTCACAGCAGCGCTGGCGGCCCTTATGCTGCTGTCCATGGGCAATGTGGCAACAGGCCAGCAGCAGGGCGAAGACATGCTCGCCGCCGCGGCACGCGGCGATGCACACCGGCTGCAGCAGCTGATCGTCGCCGGCGCGCCCCTCGATCCCATCGATGCAGCCAGGCAGACGCCCTTGCTGCGCACCGTGCAGAACAATCACACGGCCGCGGCGAAGGTGCTGATCGAGGCCGGCGCCAACATCAACGCGCAAGCCGCCAACAGCGATACGCCCTGGCTGCTGGCCGGCGCCCGCGGCCGCACCGAGATGATCCGGCTGATGATCCCGCGCGGGCCCGACTATGCTCTGCGCAACCGCTATGGCGGCTCCGCGCTGATCCCCGCCTGCCACTACGGCCACGTGGAGACGGTGCGCCTGCTGCTCACCACCAAAATCGACGTCAATCAGATCAACAACCTCGGCTGGACCTGTCTGCTGGAGATTGTGATCCTGGGCGACGGCGGACCCGCTCACGTCGAGATCACACGCCTGGTGCTTGCCGCCGGCGCCGACCCCAACATCAACGACAACCAGGGCGTCTCTCCGCTCGCGCACGCCCGCCAGCGGGGGCAGACCGAGGTTGCCAAACTCATCGCCCAAGCCGGCGGGCGCTGACCTTGCACGCAGGATAGCGCGGACCTGCCGTCAGGTGAGTCCCCACTCGCCGGCGTGCTTCTTGATGACAGCACGCAAGGTCTTGGGCCGATAGTTGCGCTTCTCGAACAGATTGGCGCCGGGCGCCCGCACGCGCTCGACTGCGACGTCGGAAACTTCCGACAGGCGGTCCCCGTCGGGTCCCTTACGTGCGCGCCGGAACGAGATGGACGACAAACTGAAGGTGCGGCGCTTCATGCAATACACCGACGCCTTGAGGTCGATGTCCTTGCGATAGTCTTCCAGTGCCTTGGTGTCGACCGCCAGCCCGCGCAGCCGCGCGCCCTCCACCACCCACGTCAGCGACGCCTGCCACAGCCCGTTGACGTCGCCGCCGCCCCCCACCGAGGCGTGGTCGCCGGGAAACCAGATCTGCTGGTAGGGCAGCACCCCCGCCGCGTCGGACGGCCCGGCCGCATCGTTGAGCTGCTTGAGGTTGTCCCAGCGCGAGGGCGTGAAGGTGCTGCGCCGTTCGTCGATCGCCAACGCATGGCGCGCGCTCTTGACCATGCGGGAAAGCGCGACGTCGTGGAACTGGTACTTCCTGTTGAAGGCGTGCGCGAAGACGAAGTGGCGCGGCAGGCCAAGCGCGCCCACCGTGTCCCACAGCCCCATGTACTCCACGGCGAGCGGATGCGGGTCCTCGGCGCCGCGCTTGCGCTCGCCGTAGAAGGCCGCAAAGCTGTAGGCCTGCCGGAAATCGATGCAGGCCTTGGTGTCGGGACCGTCCTTGCGGTCGCGCTTCTGGTACAGCTCGATCGCTTCCCGCACCCGCCGGATGTGCCCCTTGCGCAGAACCCCGCACGTCCGCACCAGCCCGCAGAACGAGCGCGCGCTGAAGGCCCCGCGCGAGAATCCGAAGATGAAGATGCGGTCGCCCGGCGCATAGTTGAACGCCAGGAAGCGATAGGCCTGCTCGATGTTGTCCATCAGGCCGATGCCGAAGGCGCCGCCGAGGAAATTGTTGATCGACTTGGCGAAAACCGCGCGCGCCGAGCCGACGCCCTCGTCGTAGAACAACACCTGCTGCGCGCCCCGCTCGTCCGACGGCAGGATCATCTGCGCCGTCTTGACGACGTTGGTGGGATACGCCGCGTCCGCCGTGTTCCAGGTCCCGTCGAAACAAAGGACGATGTTCTTCATGATCACCCTGCCCGTCGCCTGATCCGGCACGAGTGATAGCCCACCCCACGGCCGCCGCATGGTGCCGCCGGGCAACGTCGCAAAACTTCTCAGTTATCGGAGTAGTCCCGCGATGTGGGACGTGACCCGCGCATTTGAGCGGCACTTCAACCGCCGGTCGTCATCCTCGGTCCTGGGCCGAGCATCCAGCCCACAACCAGGGCGAAGCCCAAAAAATGATCACGGCCGGTCCGGCCGAAGATGCCTCGGCCGCACAAAGGGCCGCTACTCGTCAAGAGGTGCAGCGTCCCACAGGTCGCCGATGTCCAGGCGCGTGAACGGTGACTCCGACGGCCCACTCCCGCGAACCTTGGCGAGTTCAGGCCCAGCCCACCATTTTCGGTCCAACTTTATGCAGGAGTACAGTGGACGAAGATCGCGGGCGCCGAGAACTTGGACGAGCTTGCCCCGACTGGAGGTGATTTTGAGCTTCACGTTCGGATTGGCCAACGGCAGGTTCCCAAGCGGCAACTCCGTGCTCGCCTCGAACGTCACACCGGCCAAACGGTTCTCTGCGATCAGAACCGTTGCGCAGCCCGCAAGGTGCACCGAGTCGACGATGCACCAGTTCCTCTTCCACTTGTTCGCCTTGTGCGCATCGAGAATTGCCTTCGCCATATCTTCGCTGTGTTCCAGAACCTGCTTGCGGACATCGGTGGCGTTGAACACGAATGCGCCCCGGTGTTTGAACTCGACCTTTATAAGTGCTGTCACCGGAAGCACGGCGCCAGCAATGCCGCCCTCGACGACCACCTCAACGCCCCCCTTCGAAGTCACCTCCAGATCCTGAGCGGGCCCTCTAGAGCTCAACTTGTGCTCGATCCCAAGGTCCTTCAACGACGCGCGCTTGCGAAACTGCCCGTCCTTCAATTCGCCCACGTCGCCCAGGTCGAGAATGTCTCCTGGGAGCCAGGTTGCAAAAAACCCAACGCTATTGTGCATCTCCTCTTGATAAGTGCGCACATTCACCGGCATTTTTGCTCACCCCCCGAGTTGATCACCCTACGATGGCCGCCTTCAGTGACACGTCGGTGCTGCGCACCAGTCTTTCGGCTACGCGACGAGCAACGATGAACTCCAGCGATCGGTTGCCGGCTCTCCGTTCGTCCAGCGTTTCGGCCGCAACTGTGCCGTCAAATACTACGGCACCTGTTGCCTCGAACAAAACAATCTCGTCGAGATCCAACGCTCCGCGTACTGCACCCAGAGAAGGTGACGATCGCCACTGAGCTCCGGACGCGCGCTTGAAACCCACCAGCGAATGCATTGAACTGCCCACTCCGAGAATCAGTACGATTGGTATGCGGCCTGCGCACTTTAGCAGCGATGCAAATAAGCACGCCAAATCCAAACAGGTGGCCGCGTTGTCGTTCCAGATTTCTGCGGGCGTACGGATCGCCTGCTTGCCCTTGACCAGGGTTGGCGGCTCGTGCTCGTAGCTGAAATAATGACTGCGTGTGGTGCGATACAGCAATTCGCACACTTCCAAGTCATTCGCATTGACGAGGTTGCCATCCTTGAGGCCCCGCACATGGCCGACAATCTCGTGCACGTGCGGGTCTGAGGGATTGAGGTGTTTGATCAGGCCCGCAGCGTCCCCGATGCTCCAGAGCTGCTCCGCCCTCGGGGTCCTTTGCGTCACCGAGATTTTGCGGACCGAACGCGTGTCCACCGCCTGAACGAAGCCAATTCTGTAGTTTCCCAATTGCGCCTCGAAGGCCGACAAAAGGTGCTCGTTCGTCGCCCAACGAATTCTACCCGCAACGGTCGCTTCTGCGTCGAGAACTGCCGGGTCATGTTGAAGGCGGATGCTGGGAACGCAGTAGGCATGCGCGACCGCAAGCGCAATGTACGCCTCGTTCATTTCCTGGCTCAAAAGGAATACGCAGAACTCGGACGTCCGGATGGCCTCGAGCAGCTCGACGTCGTCGAGCGCAGCCGTGACCTGCCGCGCATCGATTTTCTTTGGGAGGTACGCTTTCGACCGCAGAATCTCGGCGATCTGATCCGCCGCGACATCGAAGTCCGCCCTCTGCTGGGCCACGATCGTGACAGCGCGGTGCCGGTAATGCCTTTTTGGGATTGGCCCCTTGTCCGCCAATACTTTCTTGAATCTCCGAATGGCTTCGACGTGTTGAAAGCGATCGGCATCCGGCGCCATGCGCACAAAGGGGACGACGTCATCGGGGAATTGATCGCCGTAGCGCGTCAGAAGCTCGTCATCGACAAAGATCAGTCGCGGCAGACCCGACCGGCGGGCCAGTTTGAGTTCATATCCGATGTAGGGCGAGTAGGTGATGGCACTCGGATCATCGGAGGAGCGGCGTGGGACTATCGAGAGAAATGCGGAGAGGTTGTGTATGTACCGCTCCAGTTTCGCCACGCACCAGATGGGCGATTTCTGATCCGCAAAAAGTTGGAATCCCTGGTCGCTGAGCTGACTGAAAAAATACTGGTTTATCTCGACGTCACGGTAGCTGTGACTGAAATAGACGTCCACCGCAGTCCCCTGTGACAGACCGAGGTATCTGGTCGCCCGAGTATGGCCCTCCAGGGAGCAACACTCCCCGCCACCGAGTCAAGCCGCCCGACGCTTGCCGTCGCGCCTCCCCCCAGGGTGAAGCCCAAAAATTGGTCAGGCCCGATGCAGCCCCAGCTTGCGGAAAACCGGGCAGGTGGCTGACGCTTCATCCGGGAGCGGAAAGCCTAACCCTCGAGCGCGGCCTTCAAGGGCTCCCTCATGCCGTGGTGCGTGAGGTCGAGGAACAGCGGCGTCACCGAGATGTAGCCCGCGTAGATGGCCGCGAGGTCGGTGCCTTCCTTGGCGTTGGAGCGCCGCCGCTCGAACGCGAGCCAGTAATAGGGATTGCCCCAGGTGTCGTGCCGCTCGTCGATGTTGAGCAGGCCGGGATCGCGCCGCCCCTGCACCGTCACCATGGTGCCGGCCACGTTGTCGGGATCGCGATCGGGGAAGTTGATGTTCATCAGGCTCGACGGCGGCCACTGCATGGCGAGCAGCTTCCTGAGCAGCCCTGGCGCGTGCGCCAGCGCCGTCTCCCATCGGATGGTCTTGCCGCGCTCGAAGCCGAACGCCTGCGACAGCGCAATCGAGCGGATTCCCAGGATGGTTCCCTCGAACGCGCCGGCGATGGTGCCGGAATAGGTCACATCCTCCGCCAGGTTGCCGCCGCGGTTGATGCCCGACAACACGAGGTCCGGCGTCTTGTCCTTGAGCACGTGGCGCACGCCCATGATGACGCTGTCGGTCGGCGTGCCGCGTACGGCGAACGCGCGCTCGTCGACCTTGCGCATGCGCAATGGCTCGTGCAGCGACAGCGAATGGCTGGCGCCGGACTGGTTGTTCTCGGGCGCCACCACCCAGACGTCGTCGCTGAGTTGCAGGGCGATCTCGCGCAGCGCGTGCAGGCCTGGCGAGTCGATGCCGTCGTCGTTGGTGAGGAGGATACGCATGGCGCGCAATCTATCGGCGGCCTCCGGTTATGCAATCGGAATACTTGAGGGTTCGTGGCAGGCGTGTGACAGGCCTGCGCATAAGCCCAGGATGCCGTTGGCGGAGGGGCTGCGGCGCATGGTAGTCGTGCATCCGGCGCACTTCTTCCCGCCTGCGCCCTGCCTATGTCAGCATCGAACCCGCCCGCCTTGTCATCTCCCACCCAATGCCCAAAGTCGTCATCTACAGCACGCCCTACTGCCCCTACTGCCTGATGGCCAAGCGCCTTCTGTCCAAGAAGGGCGTCGCCTACGAGGACATCGACGTGTCCGGCAATTGGGAGCTGCGCGACAAGCTGGTGGAAATGTCCGGCGGCCGCATGACCGTGCCGCAGATCTGGATCGGCGAGACCCACGTCGGCGGCTACGACGAGCTGTCCGCCCTGGAGCGCGCGGGCAAGCTCGACGCCCTGCTGGCCGCCTGAACGCGTTTGCACCGCCGCCGCCGTGCTAGGCTGCAGCCGATCGCGCGAGCCAAGGAGGGCGCCCATGTATCTCAAGACCATCAGCGAGGAAGAGGCGACCGGACGCGTCGCCGAGCTCTTTCACGCACAGAAAGCCCAGGCCGGCTTCGTGATGGCGGCCATGCAGTGCTGGACGGCCCGTCCGGACCTGCTGCCCATCTACACGGAGTTCTCCGACAAGGTGCGCGCCGGCTTCTCGCTCAGCCCGCGCGACTGGCGGCTCATCACGCTGATCGCCGCCAAGCACGTCCCCTCGACGTACTGCTCGCACGTCTACAGCAAGCAGCTCATCGCCGACCTCGGCTCGAAGGAAGCCGTGCTCGCCGCGCAACGCGACTTCCGCACCGCGGGTTTCGGCACACGCGACGTCGCCATGCTGGACTATGCCGCCAAAGTCAGCCGCAACGCCTCAGAGGTGACGGAAGCCGACATTGCGGCTCTGCGCGCCGCCGGCTTCACCGACACCCACATCTGCGACATCGCGCTGTGCGCGTCCTTCCGTGCCTTCGTCGCCCGCTTCTTCGATGCCGTCGGCGCAGGCCCGGAAGCCGCCTACCTCGATCCCGATCCCGCGTTTCGCGCGGCGATGACGGTCGGCCGCAAGGTGTGATCTACTCCGCCGGTGCCGGCGCGTGCATAGGCGCCTCCTCGTCGGCTTTGGCACCGTGCACCTGGCCGAGGAAGCTGTAGACCGTCGGCACCACGAACAGCGTCAGCAGCGTGCCGAAGCTCATGCCGCCGACGATCACCCAGCCGATCTGCTGGCGGCTCTCCGCGCCGGCGCCGGTGGCAATCGCCAGCGGCAGCGCGCCCAGTACCATCGCGCCCGTGGTCATCAGGATCGGCCGCAACCGCAAGCCGGCGGCTTCGATCGCCGCATTGAGCCGGTTGTGGCCCTTCTCCTGCAGCTGGTTGGCAAACTCCACGATCAGGATGCCGTGCTTGGTGATGAGGCCCACCAGCGTCACCAGGCCGATCTGCGAGAACACGTTGAGCGTGCCGCCCGTCAGCCACAGCGCACCGAGCGCCCCTGTCATCGACAGCGGCACCGTCACGAGGATGATCAGCGGATCGCGGAAGCTCTCGAACTGCGCGGCCAGCACCAGATAGATGAACCCCAGTGCCAGCAGGAACACGAGGATCAGGCTCTGCCCCGCGGAGCGGAACTCGCGGCTCTGGCCGGCGACGTCGGTGAGCACGGTCTCCGGCAACACCTCGCGCGCGGTCTTTTCCAGGAAGGTGAGCGCGTCGCCGAGCGCGTAGCCCGGGCCGAGATTGCCTTGCAGCGTCACGGCACGTAGCTGGTTGAAGCGCTTCAGCTCCTTGGGCGCCACCGCCTCCGTCACCTTCACGATGTTGGAGAGCTGGATCATCTCGTCCTTGGGCGAGCGCAGGAAGATGGTCGACAGCGTCTGCGGCGAGGCGCGGTCCTCGGCCGCAAGCTGCACCATGACGTCGTATTGCTCGCCGTTCTGCTCGAAGCGCGTCACCTGGCGCCCGCCGAGCAGCGTCTCCAGCGTGCGCCCCACCACCGTCACGTCGAGCCCGAGATCGGCGACCTTGGCGCGGTCGATCTCGATGCGGAACTCGGGCATGTTGAGTTGCAGATCGCTCTCCACGCTTTCCAGGCCCGGATAGGCACGGATGCGCTCCATCATCTGCTCGACATACTCCTGCAGCTGCTCGTAGGTGCCCGACGTCTGCAGCACGAACTCCACGGGGCGCGAGCCGCCGCGCGCACCGAACGAGCCGGCGTTGGTGGCGGCCGCGTTGACGCCGGGAATGCGCCGGAGCTTGGGATTGATCTCGGCATTGATCTGCTGCTGGCTGCGCGTGCGCTCGTCCCAGTCCTTCAGGCGGCCGATGGCCAGGAAGCGCGACACCTCGGGCACGCCGTTGATGATCAGCGTCGACTCCACCTCGGGCACCTTGGCCAGGATGTCGCCGACCTGGTTGCTGTAGCGCTCCGTGTAGGCAAGCGTGGCGCCCTCGGGCCCGGTGCCGCGCACCTGGATCTGGCCGCGATCCTCCACCGGCGCCAGCTCGGACGGCAGCACCAGGAAGAACACTGCGCTCAGCGCGCCCACCACCAGCGCCGCGACCACCACCAAAAACCGCGCGCGCAACGTGGTGACGAGAAAGCGCTTGTAGCCGCGCTCGAACGACGTGAAGCCGCGCTCGATGGCGGTCGAGAGCCGGCCGGGGTTCGGGTTGTGCCGCAGCAGCTTGGAGCACATCATCGGCGTCAGCGTCAGCGCCACGAAGCCCGACACGATGACGGCACCGGCCAGCGCCAGCGCGAACTCCAGGAACAGGCGGCCCGTGCGGCCCGGCGCAAACGCGATCGGTGCGTACACCGCCGCCAGCGTCAGCGTCATGGCGATGACGGCGAAGCCGATTTCCTTGGTGCCTTCGATGGCCGCGGGCACGGCCTTCATGCCGTCCTCGATGCGCCGGTGCACGTTCTCCAGCACCACGATGGCATCGTCCACGACCAGGCCGATCGCCAGCACCATCGCCAGCAGCGTCAGCGTGTTGACGGTGAACCCCATCGCGTACAGCAGCGTGAAGGTCGCGATCAGCGAGATGGGAATGGTGACGATCGGAATGATCGAGGCCCGCACCGAGCGCAGGAAGAACACGATCACCAGCACCACCAGCAGGATGGCCTCGCCGATGGTGTGATAGACGGCCGTGATCGAGCGGTCGATGAACACCGAGCTGTCGTTGCCGATGGTGGCCGACAATCCATCCGGCAGCGACTGGTTGATCTCCGGCATCACCGCCGTGACGGCCTTCGACACGTCGAGTGGATTGGCCACCGCCTGCTTGATGATGCCCACCGCGATGGCCGGCTTGCCGTTGTAGCGGCTGTCGCGGCGCTCGTCGGCGGCGCCGAGCTCCACCCGCGCCACCTCGCCGAGCTTCACCTGATGCCCGTCGGCGATCTTGATGACGATGTTGCGGAACTGCTCGGGGTTGGTAAGGCCCGTGCGCGAGAGCACGGCGAACTCGCGGTCCCGGCTTTCGATACGGCCCGAGGGCAACTCCACGTTCTGCGCCCGCAGCGCGTTCTCGAGGTCCTGGACGGTCAGGTTGTAGGCCGCCAGCCGCTCGCGATCGATCCAGATGCGCATGGCGTAGCGGCGCTCGCCGTAGATGGTGACGTCGGCCACGCCGTTCAGGTTCTTCAACCGGTCGAGCACGAAGCGGTCGACGTAATCGGTGATCTCCAGCGCATTCATGCGATCGGACGTGAACACCAGGTTCATGATCGCCTGCGCGTCGGCCTCCACCTTGGCGATGGTGGGCTCCTGCACCTCCACCGGCAGGCGCCGCCGCACGCGGCTGACGCGGTCGCGCACGTCGCTCGCCGCCACGTCCGGATCGACATCGGACAGGAACCGCACCGTGATGCGGCTCGACTCGGCGCGGCTGGTCGATTCCAGCACGTCGATGCCGGCGATGCCGGCGATCGAGCCTTCCAGCACCTGCGTGATCTGGCTCTCGATGATGGTCGCCGACGCGCCCGGATAGCTGGTGGAGACCGACACCACCGGCTCGTCCACGTTGGGGTACTCGCGCACCGTCAGGCGGCTGTAGGAGACGATGCCGAGCAGCACCAGCACCAGGCTCAGCACGGTCGAGAAAACGGGCCTGCGAATGCAGAACTCGAACAGGCTCATGTGCCGCCCTTCTTGGCGGCGGGCGTCTTCTCGGCCGGCGTCGTCTTGCCCTCGATGACCTCAACGCCGATGCCGTTGCGCAACTTGAGCTGGCCGGCGGTGACGAGCTGGGTGTTGGGCATCACGCCTTCGACGATCTCGACCTCCGCGCCACGCCGCTCGCCCAGCTTGACCTTGGTCTCCATCGCCTTGCCGTTCTCGACGCGGTACACGAAGGTCTCGCCGCCACGCGGCACGATCGCGCTTTCCGGCGCCAGCACCACCTCGCGCGTCTGCTTGCCCTTCACCAGCACGCGCGCGAACAGGCCCGGCCGCAGCAGCAGGTCGGGGTTCGGCAGCCGCGCCCGCAGCGCCAGCGCGCGGCCGTTCACGTCCACCTGCGGATCGATGGCGTAGATCTCGCCCTTGAACTGCTTGCCCGGGTGCGCATCGACCGCGATGTCGACCTCCTGCCCTACGGCGACGGAAGCCAGGAACAGCTCGGGCAGCTTGAAATCCACCTTCAGGAAATCGATCTTCTCCAGGTTCACGATCGGCGTGCCGATGGCGACAAACCCGCCCGGCGACACCTTGCGCAGGCCGACCCGCCCCGGAAACGGCGCCACCACCACATGCTTGGACACGCGCACGCGTTGCAGCTCCAGCGCCGCGCGCGCGATCTCGTAGTTGGCCGCCGCCTCGTCGATGGCCTTCTCGGTGACGTTGCCAGTGCGCGACAACTGCTTGGCGCGGTCGTTGTTGGCTTCGGCAAGATCGAAGCGCGCTTTGGCGTCCGCCAGCTCCGCCTGCGCCAGCGAGTCGTCGAGCTTGGCGAGGATGTCGCCCGCATTGGCGTGCCCGCCTTCCAGAAATGGGACGTCAGCAACGCGTCCCGCGATCTCGGACGCGATCTGCACGCCCTCATCGGAGCGCAGGCTGCCGATGGCGCGAATGTCGGTGGTGGTGGTGGCGCCGCGCGCCATGGCCGCCTCGACCGCAACGGCTCCGCCGCCGCCCTTGCCGCGGCCTTTCTCGCCCGTTTTGCCGGGTTCCACCTTCTGCGCGGTCGAGATTTGCACGGGCTGCGGCTCGCGCGAACGCGTTATGCTCCACGCCACAAGGGCGATCAAAGCCAGCAGGCCGACCGCCGCCGCAATCCTGTTTCGCCGCATCGTTCGCCCGATCGCTCCGACCTCAAAAGGCACTACATTTCCACTGGAAGTCCCCGCGCCAGCAACTCACAAACGCCTGTGCCGTTCCAATCCCGTCGCGGCAGATGCGCACCAGTGATGCCGAAAGGCACATCAAATCCATAACTTATATGTGATGCAGAAATTTTCGCGCCGCCTGTCGAGTCACGACGCGGCCGCTCGTCGTGCTGACAGATGCGCTGAGGCGCACTCATCACCGCACGGGAGTATCGATCATGACCACCCTTCTCATCACCTCGCAGATTGTCTGCTACGGCGTCGGCATCGTCTCGGCATCCCTCAACATCGCCGCCTTCGTGCGGCGCAGGCGCGTGCGCACGCGGCGGCGCGCATGACCGAGGTGTCATCCCGGAACGCGCAATGCGCGTATCCGGCACCGAGGGGTATCACGTGACACGCTGAATGTTTTTTGGCCCTGGGTCCCGGCTCTCCGCTGCGCTCCGGCCGGGATGACAAAAGAGGGAGGGCACAAAAGTTGTCATCCCGGAACGCGCAAAGCGCGTATCCGGGATGACAATGGGCGGTGGCGCCTAGGTCGCATTCGGCACGCCTTCCAACACTGTCATGGTCGGGCTTGGCCCGACCATCCAGCCATCAGCAAGCGCCGGCGTGCATTGAGAGCTGGATCCTCGGGCCAAGCCCGAGGACAACACCAGGGCTTCTCGCTGTTCTTCAAACCGCCGACGCAGGTCGCAAGGCACCGCACGAGCACCAACCGGTTCCCCTCCCCCTTGCGGGGAGGGGCTAGGGGTGGGGGTCCGCGAACTCAGGTCGTGCCCGTGGCCTCCCCCACCCGGCGCCCATGCCGGAGGCATGTCTTCGACATGACGCCACCCTCCTCGCAAGGGGGAGGGAAAGACGGAGCAGCAGGCTGCGCTAAACCTTCTCGATCTTCTTCAGGCCGTCCCACGTACGTTGCAAGGCAACGCACGAGCACCAACCGGTTCCCCTCCCCCTTGCGGGGAGGGGATAGGGGTGGGGGTCCGCGAACTCAGGTCGTGCACCTGGCCTCCCCCACCCGGCGCTGCGCGCCACCCTCCCCGCAAGGGGGAGGGTAAGACGGAGCAGCAGGGCTGCGCTAAACCTTCTCGCTGTTCTTCAAACCGCCGACGCAGGTTGTAAGGCACCGCACGAGCACCAACCGGTTCCCCTCCCCCTTGCGGGGAGGGGATAGGGGTGGGGGTCCGCGAACTCAGGTCGTGCCCGTGGCCTCCCCCACCCGGCGCCCATGCCGGAGACATGTCTTCGACATGACGCCACCCTCACCGCAAGGGGGAGGGTAAGACGGAGCAGCAGGGCTGCGCTAAACCTTCTCGATCTTCTTCAGGCCGCCCATGTAGGGCTGCAGCGCGTCGGGAATGGCAACGCTGCCGTCGGCCTGCTGGTAGTTCTCCAGGATGGCGATCAGCGTGCGGCCGACGGCGAGGCCGGAGCCGTTCAGCGTGTGCACGTAGCGCACGTCCTTGGCGCCCTTGGGCCGATAGCGCGCGTTCATGCGCCGCGCCTGGAAGTCGCCGCACACCGAGCACGATGATATCTCGCGATAGGCGTTCTGCCCCGGCAGCCACACCTCGATGTCGTAGGTCTTGCGCGAGGCGAAGCCCATGTCGCCCGTGCACAGAAGCATGGTGCGGTAGGCGAGACCGAGCCGCTTGAGAACTTCCTCCGCGCACGCCGTCATGCGCTCGTGCTCGGCCAGCGCCTGCTCCGGCGTGGTGATGGAGACCAGTTCCACCTTGGAGAACTGATGCTGCCGGATCATGCCGCGCGTGTCCCGGCCGGCGGCGCCCGCTTCCGCGCGGAAGCAGGGGGAGTATGCCGTCACTCGGATCGGCAGCTCGGATTCATCGGTGATCTTCTCGCGAACGAGATTGGTGAGCGGAACTTCGGCGGTGGGGATGAGCCAGTAGTCCTCTTTGAAAGGCGCCCGCTCAAACGAACGATCCACCAGAGTGGTCAGGTCGATCTTTCCCTGGCGATATTCCTCCTGGTCCTGCTCGGTGGCGTACTTGAGCGCGTCGTGCATCATCTCCTGGCGCGTGATCGTGCGCGTGGCCAGGAACTGGTCGTCGGCGAACTTCGGCAGTTGCGCCGTACCGTACATCACCTCGTCGCGCACCAGGTATGGCGGCACGATCTCGGTGTAACCGCCGATGCCACCCTTCTCCGGCGCCGTATGCAGATCGAGCATGAAGGCACCGAGCGCGCGCTCCAGCCGCGCCATCATGCCCTTCAGCACCACGAAGCGCGCGCCAGACAGCTTGGCGGCCGTCTCGAAGTCCATCAGCCCCAGCCGCTCGCCGATCTCGAAGTGCTGCAGCGGCTGGTTGACGCCGGCGAGCTTGGGCGGCTCGCCGACGCGGCGCACCTCTTTGTTGCCGTGCTCGTCCGCGCCTTCCGGCACGTCGTCGAGCGGCACGTTGGGAATGACGGACAGCGCCGCGCGCAGCGCCTCGTCGGCCGCCTTCTGCTCGTCCTCGCCGTTGGCCAGCGCGTCCTTCAGCGCGTTGACCTCGGCCATCAGCTTGGTGGCCGTCGCCTCGTCCTTCGCCGCCTTGGCCTTGCCGATCTCCTTGGACGCCGCGTTGCGGCGCTGCTGCGCCTCCTGCAGGCGCGTGATGACCTTGCGGCGTTCCTCATCGAGCGCGATCAGAGCGGCCGAGAATTTCACGTCGCCGCCCGGCGCGATGTTGCGCTTCCTCAAGCCGGCGTCGAACGCCTGCGGGTTATCGCGAATCCACTTGATGTCGAACACGGCCGCCTGCCTCTCGCTCCACCCCCTGAATCAGCGGTTTCGTATAGGATGACGCCGCGCTGGTCCAGATTGCTCCCAGCCCTGGGGACGACCTCGTGCGGCTTCCGCCAGCTCTTGCAGTTGGCGGGTACCTAAATCTTCCGGCTGTCGTACGCCCAGTGCAGCACGGCCTGGCGCTGGCGGCGGCGGCAAGCCATGTCGCCCGGCTCGCAGTTGCGCTCGATCTGGCGGATGTGGCGGCGGATGGCCTTCCAGCGCTTGATCTGGCGCGCATCCTCGTCAGGCAGGCGCCGGCCCATGTAATAGCGGCAATACCACTGGAACCAGCCGCGCGGGTCGTCGCGGTAGATCCAGCCCTTGCGCCGCCACTCCGACAGCGGCTGGCTGGCGTCGACACCGTAGTAGTTGAGCGCGGGGTCGCGCTTGCCGGTCGCCAGCTTCGCCCGCGCGAACCAGCTCTTGGGAAACTCGCGCCCGCAATCGGTCATGTACTTGCCGCCGAAGATGCCGAGCCGCAGCATCTCGGCCGGCGTCAGCTCGGGCTGGAATGCGGAATCGAAATCACGGCCTGCCGGTGCCGTCAGCGTGTAGCGGTAGGCCGTCTGCATCCGGTCGTTGACGACGACGGTGCGCTTCTTCACGAGGCCGCTGCTGCATCGGCCGGCGAGTTTTTCGCCCGCTGCTTCTCCACCCAGTCGACGCGCCAGATGCCGGCCTCGTAGAGCAGGATGGTGGGCAGCGCCATGGCGATCATGCTGAAGGGATCGGGCGGCGACAGCACGCCGGCCACCGCCGTGATGGCGACGATGGCGTAGCGGCGGAAACCCCTGAGTTGCGCGGCCGTGATGATGCCCGCCTGCGCCAGCAGGCTCAGCACCACGGGCAACTGGAACATGATGCCGAAGCCCAGGATCAGCGTCATGATCAGCGAGAGATACTCGCTCACCTTGGCCTGCAGGTGGATCTCGACGTCACCGCCGGTCTGCTCCATCGACAGGAAGAACATCATCGCCAGCGGCATGACGACGAAATAGACGACGAGCGCGCCGAGGATGAACAGCAGGAACGTCCACAGCAGGTAGGGCTGGAACGCCGCCTTCTCGTTCTTGTAAAGGCCGGGCGCGACGAACTTGTAGACCTGGTAGGCGATGATCGGAAAGGCGAGGAACACCGCGCCGAACAGCGCCAGCTTCAGCTTGGTGAAGAAGAACTCGTGCGGAGCGGTGTAGATCATCTCGATCTTCTGCCCCGGCCCGCGCGCCACCTGATAGGGCCACACGAGCAGATTGTAGATCTGGGTCGCAAACGCAAAGCAGATCACGAAGCCGACACTGATGCCGGCCAGCGCATAGATGAGGCGCTGGCGCAGCTCGGTCAGGTGCTCGATCAGCGGCGCCTTGGACGCCTCGACCTCATCGTGGCCCTCGGGCAGGGGCTCGTCGGCGGCCGGCGTGTTGGTCTTGTCGAGCATGGCCGCGCCTCAGGCTCCGCTGCGCTCGGCGGGGCGCGCCGGTGGTGGTGGTGGCTCGCTCGATGACGGCGCCGGCTGATCGCTCGATGCGATCTGCTGCGCCGGCTCCGAAGTTGCAGGCTGCGGCTCGTGCATCGGCAGGCCGTTGGCGTCGTGTGCCAGCAGGTCGATCTTGGGCAACTCGCTGGCGGTATCCATGGTCCGGCGCGCTTCCTCCGCCGTCTGGTCGATGCTGCGGGTCGCATCCGCCATCGAGGCTTCGGTCTCGCTGGCGATCTTCTCCACATCCTTCTTGAGCTGATCGAGCTCGGACTCGCGCATCGCCTCGTCGAACTGGGCGCGGAAGTCACGCGCATGCCCGCGGATGATGCCGACATACTTGCCGATCGTGCGCAGCAGGACAGGGAAGTCCTTCGGGCCGATGACGAGCAGCGCCACGATGCCGAGCAGCAGCAGCTTGCTGGAGGTCAAGTCAAACATCGGCACCCTGACGGCTCAAGACCATCGCAAATGGCGACCGCGAGCCTCGCTGCAATTACGCGAACAGCCGCCGGCCGTCCGCCCTTACGAGCCCGTCGGCCTCTGCTGGACCGGCGCGGTATCAGCCGGACGCGCCGATGCGTTGTCGATCGCGCGCGGTTCGTCCCGCTTGAAGGGATCGGCTGCAGACGGGGCGGGCGGTGCAGGCGCAGCTGCCGCGTCATCCTCCGTCATACCCTTCTTGAAGCTTTTGATGCCCTTGGCCACGTCGCCCATGATGGAGGAAATCTTGCCGCTGCCGCCGAACAGCAGCAACGCCACCACCAGGAAGATGAGCCAATGCCAGACGCTCAAGCCGCCCATTCTCTAACGCTCCCATTGCAGCCGTGGCTGCTCCGCACTTTTCAACAGTATCGCAGAAAGGGCCTGGACGGGCAAGTTTGCGGCGCCCAGGCATCGTCCCGAGAAAGCAGGATTTTCAAGGCCTTCCCGACCCGTCATTCGTTAAGTTCTCGTCATTGTTACTCCCGTTCTCCGACGGGAACACGAGAACGCTTTCCGGATCGACGGTCAGGCCCACCTCCGCACCGCGCGGCGGCTGCTCGCCTTCGCGCACCAGCGTGGTCAGCGGACGCTCGAAACCCTGGGCGGCGATCTCCAGCGAGGCAAGATCGCCCATGAACTTCACGTGCAGCACCCGGCCGGCAACGCCCGTCCCCGGCGGGCCGACCCGGATCGAACGGCGGCGGATGCACAGGGTCGCCCGGTCGCCATCGCTCAGCTCAGGCACGACGAAAGTACCGACCGGCGTGCGCAGTGCCCCGCCCGCCACGACGTAGGGGATCTCGTTGATCTCGGAGAACAGCCGCGCGATGAACAGGTCCTGCGGGTTGCGGTAGAGTTCCTCGGCCTTGCCCGCCTGCACCAGCTTGCCGTTGCGCATCACCGCGATGCGGTCGCCGAGGCGGATCGCTTCCGCCGGCGCGTGCGTGACGATCACGCACGTGGCCCGGGTTTCGCGCAGGAGCTCCAGCGTCTCCTCCTGCATTTTCTCCCTGAGTTGCACGTCGAGCCCGGAGAAAGGCTCGTCCATCAGCATCACCGAGGGGCGCGGCACGACCGCCCGTGCCAGCGCGACCCGCTGCTGCTGGCCGCCCGACAGGATGTGGGGATAGTCGTTGGCATAGCGTTCGAGCCCGACGCGCCCCAGCGCGGCCATCGCCTCGCGCACCGCGTCCTCGCGCGGCAGCGCCTTGAGGCCGAAGGCGACGTTGTCGCGGATGGTGAGATGGGGAAACAGCGCGAAGTCCTGGAACATCAGGCCGACGTTGCGCTTCTCGGGCGGCACGAACCGGTTGGGCCCGGCCACCTCCGCCCCGTTGATGAGCACCCGGCCGGCGGACGGCGTCTCGATGCCGGCGGCGATCCTCAGCAGCGTGGTCTTGCCGCTACCCGACGGTCCCAGCAGGCACACCACCTCGGCCGGCGCAACATCGAGGGATACGCCGGCCAGCGCCCGGAAGGCACCGTAGCTGCGCTCCACCTTCTCGAAGGTGAGCTGGGCCGCAATGGTGGCGGCGGCCCGCACCGTCGGCGGCTCTTGCCGGCTCCGAGTGCCCTCGCCGGGCGGCCGGCCGCGAATTTTGTCGAGAATACGCACAGGAGGACGGAGCCTACACTAGCGGGCGGCGCTCATGCACCGTCCTTGCCGCCGTCATCGTAACCGTCGGCGGAGAACAGGGTCGGGTTCTCGTCCTCCTCCACCGCGTCGAGCGCCACCTCGTTCGGCATCAGGGCCGCCGAGTCGGTCGGCTCCGGCACCGTGAAGTCAGGTGGCAGGTTGCCTTCGAGCAGGCCCGCTCCCTTCAGCTCGGCCAGCCCTGGCAGGTCTTTGATGGACTCCAGCCCGAAGTGGACGAGGAAGTCCTCCGTCGTGCCGTAGGTGATCGGGCGCCCCGGCGCGCGGCGGCGGCCGCGCGGACGCACCCAGCCAATCTCCATCAGCACGTCGAGCGTGCCGGCGGACGCGGATACGCCGCGGATCTCCTCGATCTCGGCGCGCGTCACCGGCTGGTGGTAGGCGACGATCGCCAGCGTCTCCAACGCGGCCTTCGACAGCCGTCGCTGCTCGGTGGCGTGGCGTTCCAGCAGGTACGACAGGTCTTCCGCCGTGCGGAAGGTCCACTTGTCGGCCACCTTGACCAGGTTCACGCCGCGGCTGGCGTAGAACGACTTCAGCTCCTCGAGCAGCGCGCTGACGTCGTCGTCCGACTTGAGGTGCTGCTTGAGATAGGTCTCGTCGATGGGCTCGGAGGCGGCAAACAGCAGCGCTTCGAGGATGCGAAGCTGCTCGCGCCGGTCTGCGGACGGCAGGTGCGCGACGTTGGACGGCAAGCCGCGCCAGCCCTCGTGCGCGAGAACCTCGCTCGGGTCCGCACCCGGCAGCGCGTCCTCCGGCGCATCCCGGTCCTCGTGAGGCACGGCGGTGAGCTTCGGCGGAACCATTCCTGTCCCCTTGTCCTTTGGCAGTGTCTCAGCTCCGGCCACGCACTCAGGTTACTTTTTCCCACTCGGCGCTCGCGTCGCCGCGCTTGCGCATATAGATGGGCGCGAACGGCTCCGCCTGGGAGAGCTCAATCAAGCCTTCGCGCGCCATCTCCAGCGTGGCGCCGAACGAGCTGGCCTTGGCGGTGCGGGCCACGTCGGGCACGCCGCCGTATTGCTTCAGGAAGAAGTCGAGTTGCACCCACTCCTCGGCCGATCCCTTGCCGAGCATGGACTCCAGGCGCACGCGCGCCTCCTTGATCGACCACACCGTGCGCCGCGCCACCACGTGCACGCGCTTGATGGTGCGCTTGCGCTGGTCGGCATAGGCCTTCAGCAGGTCGAAGATCATCGCGCTGTACTTGCGCGTGCGGATGGTGCGCACGCCTTCCGGCGCGCCGCGCGTGAACACGTCGCGGCCGAGCCGTTTGCGGGTGGTGAGCTGGCCGGCCGCGTTGCGCATGGCCTCCAGGCGCATCAGGCGGAAGGCGAGCCGCGCCGCCAACTCCTCGCCCGTCGGCTGGTCGGCGGCGATTTGCTCCTTGGGCAGCAGCAGCTTCGACTTGAGATAGGCCAGCCACGCCGCCATCACCAGATAGTCGGCCGCCAGCGCCAGCCGCAGCTTCAGCGCCTCGTGCACGAAGGCGAGGTACTGCTCGGACAGTTGCAGCACGGAGATCTTGGCGAGGTCGACCTTTTGCGTGCGCGCCAGCGCCAGCAGCAGGTCGAGCGGACCTTCGAACCCGTCCAGGCTGACGACGAAAGCGTCGGCGGCGCGCGGGCGCTCATCGACGCTTTCCCAGCCCTCAAGGGCCGGTTCGGCAGCTTCCGATTCGATGACCATTCTTTGCGTCCACCTCGTCTCGACGGTGGAAATCTTGTGAATTCGCGCCGGACACTACACCGATTCAGGCCACCGCATGCAACGCGCGCTGCAGGTGCGCCTCGGCTTCCGCCACGTCGAACGGCCCCTGTTGCCGCAAAACGGCGCCGGCCCTGGCAAATCGGGCCTCGGACGGGCCTTTCAGCCGCGGCACAGCCCCTGCCACAGCCTCCGTATCGGCAATTTCCCCGCTGCAGACCAGGGCAATATCGGACCCTGCGGCAATCACGGCCGCGGCCCGTTCCGCCATGCTGCCCGACAGGGCCTTCATGCCGAGGTCGTCGCTGATGAGCAGGCCGTCGAAGCCGATCCACGTCCGCATGACGTCCTCGGTCACGCGTACCGACGTGCTGGCCGGGTGGTCCGCATCGATTGCCTCGAACACCACGTGCGCCGTCATGGCAACCGGCATTTCGGCGAGCGCGCGGAACGCGGCGAAGTCGGTGCGCTCCAGCTCCGTGCGGCTCGCCTTGACGCGGGGAAGCGCGAGGTGGCTGTCCTCCGTGGCCCGTCCGTGGCCGGGCATATGCTTGATCACGGGCAGCACGCCGCCGGCGATGTGCCCCTCGGCCACCGCCCGCGCCAACGCCACGACCTGCGCCACGCCCGTGCCGTAGGCACGGTTGCCGATGATGTCGTGGCTGCCGGGCACGGGCACATCGAGCACCGGCGTGCAGTTGGTGTTGATGCCGACCGCGCGCAGGTCCTGCGCCAGCAAGCGGGCCGCAAGCCACGCGCTGTGGCGCGCCCTATCCGCGTCCTCGCCATAGAGGATGCCGTAGGCTGAAGCCGGCGGCAGCTCGCGCCAATGCGGCGGCGTCAGGCGGCGCACGCGGCCGCCTTCCTGATCGATCAGCACCAGGATGTCGTCACCGACCGCCTCGCGCGCCGCCGCGGTCAGGCGGCGCACCTGCTCGGGGTCGCTGACATTGCGCGCAAACAGGATGATCCCGCAGGGCGCAGCCTCACGCAGAATGGCCGCCTCGCGGGCAGCGAGCTCCGTTCCGGCAAGACCTGTCACGAATGCGGAAAGCATCGGATCGAACCACTCGTGCGGTTGGTCGCCGAAGACGTCCGGAGGCACACTGCCCCGGAGCGGTCCTCAGTACTCCTTGACCCAGCAATCCTGGCCGGCCGACCTCAACTGGGTGCAGACAACGGCCGCGGCCTCCCGCGAGCCGGGTGGGCCGACGACAAGGCGGTACATGGTGCCGAGTCCGCGTGCACTGAGATCGGCCTCCTGCACGTCAGGTGTCTTGCCGGTCAGCACGTCGTGCTTCTGCTGCAGGTCGGCGAATTTCTTCAACGCCTCCATGCGCGTCTTCTGCGAGGAGATGACGGCGACGTAGCCCGCTCCCGTCGAGGCGGCTGCCGGAGCAGGGGCGGGGCCAGGTGTGGGCGCAGGCCGCGGCTTGGCGACAGCCGGTGCGGCCGGCGGCGGTGCAACGGCCACGGGTGGCGGAGCGGGCCTTGCAACGACCTGAGCAGGCTTCCTGGCCGGCCCTTCGTCGTCGGCAGCGGACGGCTGCGGCGCAACCGGCGGGCGGCCGATGGCGACACGGGCCGGCGGCTCCTGGGCGGCTGACGGTGGCGGCTGCTGCCCCGGTGGACGCCGTGGCGCGTCGAGCATGATGCCCGGCATGCCGGAGAACGGCTGGGGCTGCGCTGCCTCGGTTTCGGCCTGCTGCGGCCCGGCACCCGGCACGATCGGAATGGTTCTCACCCGCCGCGGCCCGTTGTCGTCAGCCGGGCGCTCCTCGGCGGACGCCGGCGTCGGCCGCGTCGGCTCGTCGACGATGCGCACCGGCATCTTGCGCTCCTGCCGGTTGTCGGGGCGGACCTTGACGTTGGGGTCGCCGGCCTTCACCACCGGCACGCGCCCACCGTTGGGCGCAACCAGGGATTTGTAGGTATAGGCCATGGCGCCACCCACGCCGATGGCGCCCACCAGCGCGGCAACGATGAACAGCCAGCGCCGCCCGCGGCGCGGTTCTTCCTCTTCTTCCTCGTCCGCAAACTCTTCGCCGTAGTTGGCGTCCTGCTGCGCGTACTCCTGCTGGGCCGGCGGAAACTGCGTTCCGTAGGGACCTTGCTGATACTGATCGGGCTGGCCGTAGGGCGGCTGCGTCCCGTTCGGCATGTAGCTGCCGAGATCGTAGCCTCCCGGGCCCGGCTGCTGCTGTGGCGGCCATTGACCCTGCGCCGGCTGCTGCTGGTGATAGGGGTAGTTCGGATCGGGCTCGGGCGGCGGGAAGTGATAGCCCTGGCCGGATTGCTGCGGCTGCATGTGCGCCGGATCGGGATAGTCCGGCTGCTGCCAGTGACCATTGTGCGCAGGCTGAGGAGGAGCAAACGCGTCATCCGCCGGATATCGCCGTTGCGGCGCTCGCGTCCCAGGTGGTCCGAACGGACCGTTCGACCGAGCCATAGCCTTCCCCTACTTGCCTGCTTTCATGCTTCCCCCGACTCGCGAGTCTAGCGCATCTCGTCCGGTGCCATCACCCCAAGCAGTGCAAGGCCCGACGCCACCACGTTTGCGACTGCCCCGATAAGCGCCAGCCGTGCCGCGGTCAGACTCCCGTCGTCGGGCTGGATAAAGCGCAAATGTGGCGAATCGTTGCCGCGCGTCCACTGGGCGTGAAAAGCTGAAGCTAAATCATAGAGGTAGAAGGCCAGCCGGTGCGGCTCGTGGGCCCGGGCCGCCGATTGTACGAGTACGGGGTATGCGGCCAGGCGCCTGATGAGGTCGAGCTCGCCGGCGTCCTCCAGGCGGGAAAGGTCCGCGGCAAGAACCTGGGGGGAACTCTCCGTAAAACCCGGGAACGCCGCCTGGGCATTGCGGAACACCGACTTGGCCCGGGCGTGTGCGTATTGCACATAGAACACCGGATTGTCCTTCGACTGCTCCAGCACCTTGGCCATGTCGAAGTCGAGCGGCGCATCGTTCTTGCGATAGAGCATCATGAAGCGGACGGGGTCGCGGCCCACCTCGTCCACCACCTCGCGCAGCGTCACGAAGGTTCCGGCGCGCTTGGACATGCGCACCGGCTCGCCGGCCCGGAACAGCTTGACGAGCTGGCACACCTTGATGTCGAGCGTGGCCTTGCCGTCCGACAGGGCGGCGACCGCTGCCTTCATGCGCGTGATGTAGCCGGCGTGGTCGGCGCCGAACACGTTGATGAGCGTCTTGAAGCCGCGCGCGAGCTTGTTGCGGTGATAGGCCATGTCGGCGGCGAAGTAGGTATAGCTGCCGTCAGATTTCATCAGCGCGCGGTCGACGTCGTCGCCGAAGTCGGTCGAGCGGAACAGCGTCTGCTCGCGGTCTTCCCACTCGCCGTCGTCGTGGCCCTTCGGCTTCTCGAGCCGGCCCTCGAACACCAGCCCCTTGGCGCGCAACTCCTCGATCGTCTCCCGCACCTGGTCCTTGCCGGCCGTCAGCGAGCGCTCGGAGAAGAACACCTCGTGCTGGATGTTGAGCGCGGCGAGGTCGCCTTTGATCTCGGCCAGCATGGCGGCAATGGCCGCCTCGCGCACCAGCGGCAGCCAGCGCTCCTCCGGATAGTTCAGCAACGCAGGGCCATGCTCTTTCGCCAGCGCCTGGCCGACCGGCTTGACGTAGTCGCCGGGATAGAGCCCTTCCGGGATCTGGCCGATGTCCTCGCCCAGCGCCTCGCGGTAGCGCAGGTAGGCGGAGCGCGCCAGCGCATCGACCTGCGCGCCAGCGTCGTTGATGTAGTACTCCGGTGTCACGGCATAGCCCGTGAACTCCAGCAGTTTCGCAAGCGCATCGCCGAACACCGCACCGCGCGTGTGTCCCACGTGCATGGGCCCGGTCGGATTGGCGGAGACGAACTCGACATTGATGCGCTCGCCCTTGCCGAGGTCCGCGCGCCCGAAGCTCGTCCCATCCTTGAGAACGGCCGCGACCACGCCGTGCCAGAACGCGGGCTGGAACCGCAAATTGAGAAACCCGGCGCCGGCCACCTCGACGGCGGCGACCTCGGGCACAGCTTTCATCTTCTCGGCCAGCCGGTCCGCGATGTCGCGCGGCTTCATCTTCGCCTGCTTGGCGAGCACAAGCGCGGCGTTGCTGGCAAGATCGCCATGCGCGGCCTCGCGCGGCGGCGACACCTCGACGTTGGCGAAGTCGAGCCCCTCGGGAAGCGCGCCCTCGCGCTGCAGCGCTTCCAGCGCCGAGAGAATGCGGGCATGCACAAGGGCGTGGACGTTCATGGCCGTGACAGTCGATCGTTGGTGACGAGGCAGCGGCTACCGCAATTCCGGGGTAGCGTCAAACAAGCGGCGGTGCTCGCTGATGGCGAAACGGTCGGTCATGCCGGCCACGAAGTCGCCGACGACCGCGGCGGCACCCTCCGGCGTGGCGCTGGCATCGACGGCAGCGCGCCACCCGTCCGGCATCTCGGCCGGCACGCGCAGGTAGCGCGCGAACAGGTCGTGCACGACGGCTTCGGCGCCGGCCACCACCTTCATCACGCGCGGGTGGCGGTAGACGTTGGCGAACAGGAACCTCTGCAGGCCGCCGATCTCGGCCAGGCGTCCCGCGGACGCAGTCACGACCGGGCGGCCGGCAGCGCGCACGCCGGCAAGGCTCTGCTCGGTGAGCGCGCCCAGCCGTGCGCGCGCTTCCGTGACGACGTCATCGATCATCACCGTGATGATGCGGCGGTTGACCTCGTAGATGACGCGCTGCTGGTCGAACCCGCGCGTCAAGGCCTCGCGCACGAACGGCCCCGCCAGCGGCACGTCAACGAGCGCGTCGAGATCGATCAGCCCGGCGCGCAGGCCGTCGTCGAGATCGTGACTGTTGTAGGCGATGTCGTCGGCCACGGCCGCCGCCTGCGCTTCCGCCGGTGCGAACGAGAGAAGGTGCAGGCGGCTGCGCAACCCCGCCGCATCGATCGTGCGCAGCAGGATCTCGGCGCCCAGCGTCGCCTCCGTCACCGGGCCGTTGTGCTTTGCCAAGCCTTCCAGCGTCTCGAGCGTGAGGTTGAGGCCGTCGAAGCCGGCATACTTGCGCTCCAGCCGCGTCACCACCTTGAGGCTCTGCGCGTTGTGATCGAAGCCGCCGTAGGGCGCCATCGCCTGGGCGAGCGCGCGCTCGCCCGCGTGCCCGAACGGCGGATGCCCGAGGTCGTGCGCGAGGGCCAGCGCTTCCGCCAGATCCTCGTCGAGCCGCAGCATGCGCGCGATGGCACGCGCGATCTGCGCCACCTCAAGGCTGTGCGTCAGCCGCGTGCGATAGTGGTCGCCCTCGTGGAACACGAACACCTGGGTCTTGTAGGTGAGCCGCCGGAAGGCGGTGGCGTGAATGATGCGGTCGCGGTCACGCTGAAAGGGCGTGCGCATGGGGCAGCCGGGCTCGGGGTGCACCCGTCCGGCGCTCGCGTCGGCCAGCGTTGCATAGGCCGCAAGGGTCCGCTGGGCGCCGCTGTCCACAGCGCCGGGCCCCAAGGCAAGGGCCCCAACCGCTCCAGTCCCATCAGCCATGCCGGGCCCCGGGGTTTGACAAGGTCGGCCGTGCCCCTATCTTTCCTACAGAATCAATGGGCCGAAGCCTACTCATGAACCAAGCCGCTGTGGAGCTTACCGACAGGGCCGCCCGCCGCATCGCCGAGATTGTCGCGGGAGAGCCCAAAACGCCGTTGCTGCGCGTCAGCGTGGAAGGCGGCGGCTGCTCGGGATTCCAGTACAAGTTCGATCTCGTCGGCGGCAGCGAGGCCGATGATCTGGTGATCGAGAAGGGCGGCGCCAAGGTGCTGATCGACCCGGTGTCGCTCGGCTTCCTGACGGGCTCCGAGATCGACTTCGTCGACGAGCTGATCGGCGCCTCGTTCAAGATCAACAACCCGCAGGCCACCGCCTCCTGCGGCTGCGGCACCAGCTTCTCCATCTGACCCCGTTGTCATCCCGGGCACCAGGCCCGGGACGACAATTGCGCTTGCGTCGACGCCGCCGGGCAGAGCAAGTAGCGGCCATGAAAATCGCCACCTGGAACATCAACGGCGTCAAGGCGCGCATCGACAGCGTGCTGGCCTGGCTCAAGGAAACCTCGCCCGACGTCGCCTGCTTCCAGGAGATCAAGTCGGTCGACGAGGGCTTCCCGATCCAGGCCTTCGAGGATGCCGGCTACAACGCCGCCGTGCACGGCCAGAAGGGCTTCAACGGCGTCGCCATCCTGTCCAAGCGCCCGTTCGACGAAGTCGCCGTGCGCGGCCTCCCCGGCGACGACAGCGATGCGCACGCGCGCTACATCGAGGTCGTCGTATCGCGCGCCAACGGCGGCATCGTCCGCGTCGGCAACCTCTACCTGCCGAACGGCAATCCCATCGGCACCGACAAGTTCGCCTACAAGCTCGCGTGGATGAAGCGCCTCACCGCGCACACCCAAGGCTTGCTCGAACTGGAGGAGCCCTTGCTTCTGGTCGGCGACTACAATGTGATCCCCGAGCCGGTGGATGCCAAGAACCCGAAGTCCTGGACCGAGGACGCGCTGTTCCAGCCCGAGACGCGCGCCGCCTTCCGCACGCTCCTCAACCTCGGCCTGACGGACGTCGTGCGCGCCTGCTACCCCGAGCCCGGCGTCTACACGTTCTGGGACTATCAGGCCGGCGCCTGGCAGAAGGACCACGGCATCCGCATCGACCACATCCTGGCTTCGCCGCAGGCAGCCGACCTTGTTGCCGGTGCCGGCATCGACAAGTTCACGCGCGCCTGGGAAAAACCCTCCGACCACGTGCCGGTGTGGGTCGAGCTCAACGCCTGAGCTAGCGCCGCACCGCCACCGTCTCGCCGTTGGCGCACTGGCGCTCGGGCATCAGGTCGCGGCCGGAGATAGCCAGGCGGTCGGCCGGGTGCTGCGCGGGGCGGGCGAACACGTCGCGCCAGCGCGAGACCAGTCCTTCCGCCATCTTGCGCGTGCTCACAGTCGCCGCGCAGTAGATGCTGTGGTAGGTGTCCTCGATCCACATGCGCTCGTGCGCCGGCGCGTTCTCGGCCGCCATGGTGATGAGCGCGAGCGCGCGCTCCTCGTTCTGCTTCACGTGCCGGCCGCGCCAGAACATCTCGGCCAGCGTCGCCTGCGCTGCGGGCACGCTCTCCTCCGACAACGTCGACAGGTAATGCATGCCGCGGCGCACGTCGTCCTTGGACGCGTCGGTGCCGAGGTAGATCTTGGCGAGTTCCAGCTGCGCGTCGCGATCCCCGAAATAGTTGGCCGCGTGATAGAGGTAGTCGGCCGCCCGGCGCGGATTGGCTTCCAGGTTGATGTCCCTCAAGCCTGCGCGCGTGTAGCTTGCCAGCGCGATCAGCGCCTTGGCCACGAACGGCGCACGCTGGTTCTCCGACGGGTCGATCTCGGCATTCTCGTCGGCAAGCTTGCGGAACAGCACGAAGGCCTTGGTGTGATCGGCCATGGCGCCGGCGCTCTCGGAGTAGATGCGCGCGAGATAGAACTCGGAATAGAATCGCGTGTTGCCTTTGCCCTTGGTGGCCGCATCGATAAGGGCCGGAATGGCCTGCTCGTTGTGGCCGGCCTTGAAGGCCTGCATGCCGCGCTCGAACGCCGCCTGCGCGTTCGATGGCTCTTGTGCCGATGCCGTCCCCGCGACGGCCATCAGCGCTGCAACGACTACCCCTCTAAATATCCGCATAGCAGATGACTTCCGCCTTTCCGCCAGCGTGAGTTACCGCGCCCTTGCGGGCCGGCCCCACCTGGTCTGCATATTTTCTCAAGACGCCGCTTTGATAGGAATTGGCGGGTGCCTTCCAAGCTGCCCTGCGCTTGGCCAGCTCCGCCTCTCCGACTTCTAGATCGAGCCGGCCCTCCTCGGCATCGATGGAAATGATGTCGCCGTTCTGAACGAGCGCGATCGGCCCCCCGACCGCGGCCTCCGGCCCGACGTGGCCGATGCAGAACCCGCGCGTGCCGCCCGAGAAGCGGCCGTCCGTGATGAGCGCGACGCTCTCGCCCGCGCCCTGCCCGTAGAGGGCAGCCGTGGTGGACAGCATCTCGCGCATGCCGGGGCCGCCCTTGGCGCCCTCGTAGCGAATGACGAGGATCTCGCCCGCCTTGTATTCCTTGCGCTGGACAGCCTCGAAGCAATCCTCCTCGCAGTCGAACACGCGGGCGGGGCCCTTGAACTTCAGGCGCGTCATGCCGGCAACCTTCACGATTGCGCCGTCGGGCGCCAGCGTGCCCTGCAGGCCGACGACACCGCCGGTCGGCGTGATGGGATTGGAAACCGGATAGACGACCTTCTGGTTCTCGTTGAACTTCACGCCTTCCAGGTTCTGCTTGATGGTCTTGCCGGTAACGGTGAGGCAGTCCTCGTGCAGGTAGCCGCCGTCGAGCAGGGCGCGCATGACCTGGGGCACGCCGCCGATGTCGTAGACGTCCTTGGCGACGTACTTTCCGCCGGGCTTGAGGTCGGCGATGTAGGGTGTCTTCTTGAAGATGGCGGCGACCTCCATCAGGTCGAAGTCGATGCCGCACTCGTGCGCCATCGCCGGCAGATGCAGGCCGGCGTTGGTGGAACCGCCCGTGGCCGCGACAATGGTCGCCGCGTTTTCGAACGCCTTGCGGGTGCAGATATCGCGCGGGCGCAACCCGTCGGCGACGAGACGCATGACGGCCTTGCCGCTGGCCACGGCATACGCGTCCCGGCTCTCGTAGGGCGCAGGTGCACCGGCGGATGCCGGCAGCGCCAACCCGATCGCTTCTGAAACCATCGCCATCGTATTGGCGGTGAACTGGCCGCCGCAGGCGCCAGCGCCCGGACAGGCCATGCACTCGAGTTCGTGCAGCTCCTCATCCGACATCTTGCCGGCGGAGTGCTGGCCGACGCCCTCGAACACGTCGACGACGGTCACATCCCTGCCCTTGAACTTGCCGGGCAGGATGGAGCCGCCGTACATGAACACCGCCGGCACGTTGAGGCGCAGCATCGCCATCATCACGCCGGGGAGAGACTTGTCGCAGCCAGCGAGGCCGACCATGGCGTCATAGCAGTGGCCGCGCATGGTGAGCTCGATCGAATCGGCGATCACCTCGCGCGAGACCAGCGACGACTTCATGCCCTGGTGACCCATGGCGATGCCGTCGGTGACGGTGATGGTGCAGAACTCGCGCGGCGTGCCGCCGGCCTCGTCGACGCCCTTCTTGGCGGACTGGGCCTGGCGCATCAGCGCGATGTTGCAGGGGGCGGCTTCGTTCCAACACGACACGACGCCGACGAACGGGCGGTGGATCTGCTCCTCCGTCAGCCCCATCGCGTAGTAGTAGGAGCGATGCGGCGCGCGCGAGGGGCCTTCGGTAACGTGGCGGCTCGGCAACTTCGACTTGTCAAACGTCTTGGCGTCCATGGCTAATCCCGCGAGCTCGAATGCAGTCCGCCGCCTCGCGTCCGTCTGGACGACGTGCAGCAGCCCGAAACGAGCGTTCTGCCAACCCCGCCTGGGGTGAGACTCGAAGGACCGTTGCGCGCCGCCGCACGCAATACCCTACTCGGTGCGGTCCTTGGAACCGTTCTGGTCACCGTTTGTGGCCCAACGGTGGCAGCGCGGTTGCCACTCTGCCACACGTGGCTAACAACCGTTAACGCACAACCATCATTCAGGCGGTTTCCAACAGCAGCGTAGATGGCATTTGATGTGCCGCCGCTTAGTGTCCGCCTTCGGAAGTTCGCCAACCTCGCAGTCAGCGCGCCGTGCAGAACTTTCCGATCCTGACACTCGTGAGCGTGCTGCAGACCAGACTTGAGGGAATCGCAGATGACGTTGGCCCAGTCCGCCGCTGCCGAGCTCCCCGCCACCGCCGGCCGCATTGCCTGGGTGCAGCCGCCCGGCGGCTTCCTGGGTCTCAGCCTGCTCAACGGCCTGCTGCGCATCCTGACGCTCGGCGTCTACCACTTCTGGGGCAAGACCGAGGTGCGCCAGCGCATCTGGTCGGCCGTACGCATCGATGGTGAGCCGATCGAATACCGCGGCACGGGCTGGGAGCTGTTCCGCGGCTTCCTGATCGTGTTCTTCCTGGTGCTGGTGCCGCTCGGCTTCATCACGTTCGTTGCGCCGTTGCTGTGGGGGCAGCAGTGGTCCGGCCGCGGCGCCATCGAATCCCTGTTGTGGCTGACGTTGTTCGCGCTGTGGGGGCTGGGCATCCACCGCGCACGCCGCTATCGCCTGTCGCGCACGCGCTGGCGCGGCATCCGCGCAGGGCAGGGCGGCAGCTCGCGCGGATTCGCCTGGACCTATCTGTGGACGACGCTGCTGATCCCGCTCACGCTCGGGTGGATTCTGCCATGGCGCGCCGCCAAGCTGCAGCGGGCGCTCTTCAACGACACCCACTTCGGCGACAAGGCGTTCGCCTTCAACGGCGGCTCAGGCCCGCTCTACAAGCGCTTCTGGCTGGTGTGGGTGAGCGGGGTCATCCTGGTTCTGGCGGCGGCGGCGGGCATCGGCGCGGTGGTCGGCACCCTGGTGCCGATGGGCGATCCCTCGGCGACCGGCGGCTTGAAGATGACGTGGGACAGGATCGCCGCCATCGTCGCCATCGTGTTCATCGCCCTGCTGATCTTCGCCATGATCCGCGCCTGGTACAGCAGTCGCATGTTCAACTACTTCGCCTCCGAGACGACCTACCAGGGCGCCCGCTTCCACCTCGCCACCACGGTGCCGAGCCTGGTGTGGCTGGTGGCCAGCAACTACCTGATCCGCACGCTGTCGCTGACCATCTTGTCGCCGGTCGCGGAGGCGCGTGCGACCCGCTACATCGTCGACCGGCTGTCCATCGAGGGCGACACCGACTGGCCATCGGTCAACCAGAACCCCGACGCGCTGCTCGCCAGCGGCGAAGGCTTGGCGGAGGCGTTCAATGTCGACGGCTTCTGATCTGAACCGCTTCCCGGGAAAACTGGGCGATGGCCGCACCGCCGCCTCCCGGCCGGTCGAGGTGCGTCTCGGCGAGCAGGGCATCGAGATCGGCGTGCCGGGCGAACGGCGCGCGGCGCTGGCCTGGCCCTATGAGGACGTGCGCAGCAGCGTGCCCGTCGTCTCGGGCGCGCGCGATGTGCTGCTGAGCCGGCAGTCCGGCGGCGCCGAAACGCTCTATGTCGCCGATCCGGACTTTGCACGCGTGCTGGTCGACCGGGCCCGGCACCTCGGCGCGGGCCGGCAGCGGCTGTCCGCGCTTCGACCGGGGCTGGCCGCGCTCGCCGTGGTGGTCGCAGCCATAGCACTAGTCCAGTTTCTCGAGTTCCGGCCTACACAGATGATTGCCAAGCTGATGCCGCAGGCGACGCGCGATGCCCTGGGCCGCGCCACAATTGCGCATGTTACCGGGAAGATGCAGCAGTGCGTAGCGCCGGCGGGCCGCGCCGCGCTCGACAAGCTGACGAACCGCCTGGTGAAGGCGGGGTCCGACGAGGCTTTGCCCGTGCGCGTCGTCATGGTCGACTGGCAGCTCGTGAACGCGTTCGCCGCGCCGGGCGGACAGATCATCAATAAGCGCGGCCTCGGGCAGAAGGCAACCTCGCCGGATGAGGCCGTCTGCGTGCTCGCACACGATATCGGGCACACGCTGGAGCTCCATCCTGAAGCGACCTTCGTGCGTGTTCTCGGCCTCAAAGCTGCCGCCCAGCTCATCTTTGCCGGCTCGACGGGCACCACCATCGACATCGGAATCCTGCTGACCCAATTGCGCTACTCGCGCGTCGCCGAGCGCGAGGCCGATGCACATGCGCTCCGCATCCTGAAGGGCGCTGGCATTTCCGCGAAGGGCTTCGGCGACTTCTTCGAGCGATTCATCCAGAAGGCGACGGCCGCTGAGCCAGCAGCTGCCAAGACGGACGACCCCAAGGCAAGTCCAGGCTTGGCGGGACGCATCTTCGAGTCGGACATCCTGCGCTCGCATCCGAAGACAAAAGAGCGCCTGGACGCCGTGCGCGCGCAGGCGGCCTATCCGGCTACGCCGGCGCTGGATGAGGCCGAATGGCGCGCGCTGCGTGAGATGTGCGGGCCTGCGGTCTCACCGCCGGCCGTGCAGCCGCGGCCGCAGCTGCCCTCACCGCCGCGCCCACCGGCACCGACGCCGCCGCAAGCCGGTACCCCGACCGACGCGGATCGCCAGATCGCCGACGCCACGCGCATCCTCGAGCAGCGCCCCAATGACGTCGACGCCCTGCAACGGCGCGCGATGGCCTACAACCAGAAAGGCCGGCACGCCGAGGCGGTGGCCGACCTCACCAAGGCGACGTCGCTGCGCCCCAACGACCCCAACCTGCACTCGGCGCGCGGCGGCGTGCACTACAGTGCCCGCCAGTACGAGCTGGCGCTCGCCGCCTACAGCGAGGCCATCCGGCTGGAGCCCAACCACGTCTTCGCCCGCAACGGCCGCGGCAACACGCAGCGCGCGCTCAAGCAGTTCGAGCCGGCCGTTGCCGACTTCAGCGCAGCCATCGCCGCCCGCCCCTCCTACGTGCTGACCTATTTCAACCGCGCGCTCACGTTCGCGGACATGGGGCGGGACGACGACGCCATCAGCGATCTGTCGACCGCGATCGGCATCGACAGGGAGTATGCCGCCGCCTACACGCAGCGCGGCATTCTCAATCAGCGCAAGGGCTTGCGGGACGAGGCCGTCAACGACTACCGCGCCGCGCTGGCCGCGCCGGCGACCAAGTACGGAAGCGGCGCCTGGGCGCACCGCACTGCGCAGGAACGGTTGCGCGGCCTCGGCATAGCTACACCTTGAAAGTTGTGGGCGGCGGCCGCATCTAGCAACCGCCGTGGCGCTGCCGCAATTCCGTGGTCAGACTGCCACCAAGTTTGGCTGGGTGCGAGTATGCATCGCCTTCCGCGGGTCATCATCCTCACTGTCGTGCTGGTTCTCGCCTACATGGCGTGGCCGTTCGTGACGGCGCTGCAGATTCGCGACGCCATGATCCGCGGCGACACCATCACGCTCAATCGCAAGATCGAGTGGGAGTCGCTCAGATCCTCGCTCAAGGCCTCGATCACACCGGATGTGGCGGCACGTCTCGCGGCCGATCCCGATGCGCCGCCGCCAAGCCTGTGGCAGCGGGTGAAGGTTGCGGTCGGGGCCTCCGTCACCAACACGGTCGTCGACCGCTATGTGACGCCGGAGCGGTTGCCGGTGCTGGTCGGCTACCGGCGCATGTGGCGCGGCACCGTGCAGCCGGCCATCGGCATCGAGGAACCACCGACCGCGCTCGCCAGCACCCTGCTCGGCGGCACCGCCATCGATCGTTTCGTCAGCTTCTGGAAGCGGCTCAGGAGCGCGATCTTCCACTCGCCCACCTACCTCGAGATCGAGGTTCAGGACAAATACACGCCCGCGCGCTCCTACCGCGCAACGCTCGAGCTCATCGGCTGGGAGTGGAAGCTGACGCGCATGGCCATCAACGGGCTTTAGCCCAGTGTCATCCTCGGGCTTGTCCCGAGGATCCAACTATCAGCACACACAGGCGTTCGTCGCACCCTGGATCCTCGCAACACGTGCGAGGATGACCGTTGAGATTGGAACTACCGGTTCATCCAAAGGGTGGCGGAACCGCGTCACCGGTTGAGGCGCTCAACCAGCTCGGCAATCTGCACGTCCTCGCCGCTTGCCCGCTCGTGCAGGCCCTTGACAACGCCGGCGCGGTCGCGGGGCTCGCGGTTCTGGCTCATCTTGGCCTTGCCTTCCAGCCGCGTGATCGTGAACGTCAGGCCGACGATGCCACGCAGGAGCATGGCGGTGTAGTTAGCCGGTGCCTCCGACGTGGACCAGGGCTTCGCGTACGGCCGCTCCTGCTGGTCGGACAGTTCGCTGACGTGGCGGAGCAGCCAGTCGGCGTCGCGCTGCACAGTGAGCCGGCCGTAGGCGTGCACGACGGCGTAGTTCCACGTCGGCACCGCCTTGCCGTGCTCGGCCTTGGACGGGTACCAGCCGGGCCGGATGTAAGCGTCCGGCCCCTGGAAGATCAGCAGCGCGTCGGTGTCCGGCGCGAACGTCTCCCACTGCGGGTTGGGGCGCGCGAGGTGGCACTCGATGCGACCGAGCGGACCCGCCTCATCCACTTTCAGCACGGTCGGCAGGTGCGTGGCGAACAGCCCATCGCTGCCGGTGGTGACGAGCACGGCGAACGGATGCGCGCGCATCAGGCCGTGCGCGTCGGCAACGTCCTCGATCTTGAACAGCGGCGGCATGAACATGGACGGATGGCTCCGACGTGCCTCACGCGGCTTCGACCCACTTGAGGGCGGCTTCCAGCTTCTTCACCGTCGCCTCGAAGTCGGCCTTGCGCTGGTGGTTCTCCTCCACGATCTCCGGCGGCGCCTTGGCCATGAAGCTCTCGTTGGCGAACTTGGCGTCGACCTTCTTGATCTCGGCGCGCGACTTCTCGATCTCGCGGGTGAGGCGCTGGCGCTCGGCCGCCATGTCGATGATGCCGGCCAAGGGCAACGCCGCGGTCGTATCGCCGATGACGATCTGCGCGGAGCCCTTCGGTGCCGCATCCGCAAAGGTCATGGTGTCGATGCGCGCCAGGCGCGCGATGGTCGCCGCGTGCCGCTCGGCGCGGGCGCGCACGACCGCACCGCCGCCGATGAGGACCAGCGGGATTTTCGCGCCGGCCGGCACGTTCATCTCGGAACGGACGGAGCGCACCTCGCTGACGAGCTTCACCAGCCAGCCGATCTCCTCCTCCGCCTTCGGGTGGGCGAGATCGCCGAGCTCGGGCCAGGGGCTCAGGCACAGCAGGCTGTCGCGCTTGACGCCGATCTCGCCGAAACGCGCCCACAGCTCCTCGGTGATGAAGGGCATGAAGGGGTGCAGCAGCTTCAGGATGTGATCGAGCACCCAGGCGGTGGTGGCGCGCGTCTCGGCCTTGGCGGCGTCCGTGCCGCTCTCCAGCACCGGCTTGATCAGCTCCAGGTACCAGTCGCAGAAGGTGCCCCACACGAACTCGTAGATGGCGCCCGCGGCCTCGTTGAACTTGTAGCCCTCGATGCCGGCGGTCACCTGCTCCGACACGCGCTGCAGCTCGGCGGCGATCCAGCGGTTGACCGTCTCCTTGCTGATGCTGGGATCATAGTCCGCGCGGCCGGCGCACGCGTTCATCTCCGCAAAGCGCGCCGCATTCCAGAGCTTGGTCGCGAAATTGCGATAGCCCTCGATGCGCTGCGTGGACAGCTTGATGTCGCGGCCCTGCGCGGCCATGGCGGTCAGCGTGAAGCGCAGCGCGTCGGCGCCGTAGACGTCGATGATGTCCAAGGGGTCCATGACGTTGCCCTTGGTCTTGGACATCTTGGCCCCCTTCTCGTCGCGCACGAGGGCATGGATGTAGACGTCGTGGAACGGGATCTCCTTCATGAAATGGAGGCCCATCATCATCATGCGGGCGACCCAGAAGAAGATGATGTCGAAGCCTGTGACAAGGACGCTGGTGGGGTAGAAGCGCTTCAGCTCCTTGGTTTCCTCCGGCCAGCCCAGCGTGGAGAACGGCCACAGCGCCGAGGAGAACCAGGTGTCGAGCACGTCGGGGTCGCGATGCAGGAAGGCGGCCCGCCGCTCGGGATCGAGCGCGATGTCGTGGCCTTCCATCACGGTGATGTACTCGGTGCCCGCGTAGTGGCCGAGCGCGGCTGCGGCGGCGGCTTCTTCGCTCTCGGCGACGAACACCTTGCCGTCCGGCCCGTACCACGCCGGGATCTGATGGCCCCACCAGATCTGGCGCGAGATGCACCACGGCTCGATGTTGCGCATCCACTCGAAGTAGGTCTTCTCCCAGTTCTTGGGGACGAAGCGCGTCTCGCCGCTCTCGACCTTGGCAATCGCCTGCTTCGCCAGCTCGGCGGCATCGACGTACCACTGGTCCGTCAGCCACGGCTCGACCACGGCGTTGCCGCGCTGCGCGTGCGGGACGGCGTGCGCGTGTGCCTCGATCTTCTCGACCAGGCCGAGCGCGACCAGATCGGCGACGATCAGCTTGCGCGCAACGAAGCGATCCTGCCCGCGATACTTCTCCGGCACCTCATCGTTGAGCTGGGCCGCCGCATCCAGGATGTTGATGACGGGCAGGTCGTGCCGCTTGCCGACCTCGTAGTCGTTGAAATCGTGCGCCGGCGTGATCTTCACTGCACCGGAGCCCTTGGTCGGATCGGAATACTCGTCCGCGACAATGGGAATTTCGCGCCCGACGAGCGGCAGCACGACCATCTTGCCGACCAGGGCCTGGTAGCGCTCATCCTCCGGATGCACGGCCACCGCGGTGTCGCCGAGCATGGTCTCCGGCCGTGTCGTGGCGACGACGATATAGTCGCGGTCCTCCCACGCGGTCGGCTTGCCATCCTCGCCGAACGCCGTCGGGAAGCGATAGGTCACGCCACCTTTCAGCGGATAGCGGAAGTGATACAGGTGCCCCGACGGATTGCGGTCGAGCACCTTGCCGAGCGCCTTGGCGTCGAACGGCTTGTCGGGATCGCCGGCCGTCCAGTTGAAGGAGCCCTTCACCTCGAGCATCTCCACCTCGAGGTTGGAGATGGCGCTCTGGAAGGCGGGGTCCCAATTGGCGAGACGCTTGGCCTTGTAGATCAGCCCCGCGTTGTAGAGGTCGACGAAGACCTTGAGGACGGCCTTCGACATGCCTTCGTCCATCGTGAACCGTTCGCGCGACCAGTCGCACGAGGCGCCGAGCCGTTTCAGCTGGTTGATGATGGTGCCGCCGCTCTCGGCCTTCCACGCCCACACCTTCTCGATGAACTTGTCGCGGCCGACCTTGTGGCGATCGCCTTCCTGCCGCTCCATCAGTTGCCGCTCGACGACGAGCTGCGTGGCGATCCCCGCGTGATCCGTGCCCGGCTGCCAGAGCACGTCCTTGCCGCGCATGCGCTCGAAACGGCAGAGCACGTCCTGCAGCGTGTTGTTGAGGGCATGCCCCATGTGCAGCGAGCCCGTCACGTTCGGCGGCGGGATCACGATGCAATAGGTGTCCGCCTTGGCGCGATCGGCGCGGCCGGCCTTGAAGGCCTCCGCCTTCACCCATTCCTTGTCGATGCGCGCTTCGATATCGGCAGGCTGGTAGGTCTTCTCGAGCATGGCAGAATCCGTGCGCCGGAGCCCGGCTGGCCCTGGCTGAAGTGGTCGCTGTTGGACCGGTGATTAGTTGGTCAGCGTGCAGCCATCAAGGCTTCTTGGCATTTCCGCCGGCACCGACGCGGCCGGCCTCAGTTTTGAGGGCCTCCGCCACCATGCGCGGCATGTTCTGATCAAGCCATTCGCGCAGCATGGGTTTCAGCAGCTCCAGCACCATCGCCTCCAGGGCCTGCGAGCCTTGCAGGGTAGGCGCAGGGGCCGCCGCAGCACGTGGTTCCGCGGCGCCGTTCACGGGGCCCGGTCGCGCAGCCGTCTCGGCGGCGGCGGCAACCAGGGAGACCTCTCTCTCAATGGCGGGGTCCGTGATCGCGGGCCCGTTTGCCGTGCCGAACAGGGGACGCGACGGCGGCGGCGTTTCCACGGCCGGCGGCGCGTCGACGCGAATGGTCTCCGCACTGGCGCCGAAGAACGGCGGCATCGATGCCCGCATCTCCTCGGGGCTCGTGAGCGACGGCTTTTCCGGCTCCTTGGGTGTGCTGGCCTCGACGCTGCGCGTCAGGAACCAGAGCGGGTCGCTCGGCGCCGGCTCCGCGGACGCGGTGGTCGCGGCCTTCGCCTCGGCGGCCGGCGGCTCTGCAGCAGCAGGCACGGGCACGGCCGCCGGTTCCGGCACAACGGTTTTCGATGGCGCGGCCGTCACCAGCATGTCGGCGAGATCGTCGTCGGCCGGCGCGCGATCGCTCGGCGACACGATGCCGGCCGTGGCGTTCGCCAAGCGGCCGACCAGCCCCTCCTTGCGTGGCGCAGGCTTGGCGTCGGCCGCCCGCTCGGGCGCATCGCCGGTCAACACATCGGTGGACTGCTCGGCCAGACTCCGGCGGATCGAGGACAGGATGTCCTCGAGGCTGCCGCTGGCCGGCTCTGGCTTAGCCATTCAAACTCCCCACACAGAAAAGACGTCGGCCACTATATCACTGAAGGCGCACAGACAAACACCGCGCCGGCCCGCAGAGCGGCGACGCGGGCCCACACCCGATAACAAAGGAAGATAGGGTTACTTTGTCGGCGGCGGCTTCTTGCCCGGCGGCGGAGGCGGCACGGGTACATGGCGCTGCTCCCCGGGCGTGATGGTGATGTCGAACCACTTGCGGCGCACCTCGTTGTAGTGCTGCTCGGGGTCGTACACCTGCTGTGCCACGCCCAGCTCTTGAGCATTCAAGCGACCGATGGTCGAGAGCAGCGTATAGGAGGCAACCACAAGATTGCGGCGGTCCGTGGCCAGCGTCACCTCGGAGTTCAGAAGCTCCTGCTCGGCGTTGAGCACATCAAGCAGGGTACGCTGGCCGACGCGCTCTTCCTCGCGCACGCCGGCAAGCGCGATGCGGTTTGCCGACACGCTCGCCTGATCGGATTCGACGGCCGCCTGCGCCGCCTGAAGCTGCGACCATGCGGTCACGACTTGCGCCTGCACCTCGCTACGCGCCTGCTCGATCTCCTGCAGCCGCTGCACGTGCGTGTGCTTGGCCTGACGCACGCGGGCCTGCACCTCGCCGCCGGTGTAGAAGGGAACCGTGACGCGGCCCGTGACCGTGGTGGATTCGGTGGCCTCCACCGCATCGCCCGGATCGAACCGCCGGCCGTAGCCGGCCTCGAGCTGCACGGACGGCAGCAGCTCGCCGCGGATCAGGTCGATATTGAAACGCGCCGCCTGCTCGCGGTAGAGCGCAGCCACCACGCCGGGGCTCTCGCGCGACGCGACCTCGGTGCTGTTGCCCAGCGTCTTGGGAATGCCGGGCGCCGTTTTCGGCTCAACCAGATTGCTCGGCGGATGACCGACAACGCGCTCGAAGCTGGCGCGGCTTGACTTCAGGTTGGCCCTGGCGAGATCGAGGGCGGCGACAGCCCCGGCCCGGCGGGCCTGCGCCTGCGCCACGTCGGTGCGGGTCACCTCGCCGACCTGGAAGCGGTCCTGCGTTGCCTTGAGGTCGCGGGTCAGCACCGTGACGTTGTTCTCGCGCAGAAGCAGGATGGCCTGATCGCGCACCACATCGTTGTAAGAGGTGACAGCCTCCAGCAGGACGGAGCTTTCCGTCGTGCGCAGCGCCTCCCAGCCGGCGCGGACAGTGGCCTCGGCGGCGGACACGGCGTTCTTGGTGCGGAAGCCGCGGAACAGCGGCTGCGTCAGCCCGACGTCATAACCGCGCGGATTGCGCTCCGAGGTCGTGCTGCCGGGAACGCCGGTCGGCTTGACGGTCTGCAGCTGGTAGCCCGTATCGGCATTGCCGACGATGGACGGCCGATAGCCCGACAGCGCCCGCGGCACCTCTTCATCGGTGGCGCGCTGGATGGCCCGCGCGGCGTCGAGCCGCGGATTGAATTTGTAGGTGGCGTGCAGCGCCTGGTTGAGCGTCTCGGCGCGTGCGGGCACCGACGAAAAGCCTGCTGCCGCGGCGATACCGGCAAACAGCACAAGGCGGGCGTACCGGACGCCCGCTGGGAGCTTCAGACTCTGCCAAGACTTCACCGTGTCCCCCGTCCGCCGTTTTCACATGCCGGGTACCGGCATGAAGACGCACGCAGATAGGGGGCGTGCTCGTTACCGACAGCGCCCCTTCGTACACAGGATACTCACACAGACAGGGACCGATTCGCCTGCAAACAAAACACGATACCGGCTGATTTCGCGCCAGCGTTGCCGCAACTCCACATTGCGGCATTCGCGCGCGGCATCGATTCGCGGCGACGGATCGGGGCGCTAGAACACGAAGCCGGCCGGTGCGTCGAAGCCCGGCAGCGGATCGGCGGCCGCTTCGAAGGCCGGCTGCGTATCGAAGGCCAACCCCGTGCGCAGCGTCAGGTGCCCGCGTGACACGCGTCCGTGCGAAACGACGGCAACGAGGCGGCCGCCGTCGCGGAGCTGCGCGCACAGGCCTTGCGGGATCGACGGCACGGAGCCGTTGAGAAGGATGACATCGAAGGGCGCATCGCCGGGCACGCCCGCCTTCAGCTCGCCCTTCACCACGCGCGCGTTGGCGACGCCGAGCGACGCCAGGGCCGCGGTGGCGGCTTCCGCCAGCGCCTTGTCCGGCTCGACCGCGACCACGCGCTTGGCGATCCTGGCAAGAACGGCCGTCGAGTAGCCGGTCGCGCAGCCGACATCGAGCACGGTCTCGTCATCGTCGATGTCGGCGAGCTGGATCAGCTTGGCAAGCGTCCGGGGCTCAAGGAGCGCGCGCACGGGCACGTTGCCGGTGCGCTGTCCCGAGACGGCGAGTGCGGCGTCGCTGTAGGCAAGCGAGGCCATGGCCGGCGGCACGAACGGCTCGCGCGGGATGTCGAGCATGGCGCGGATGATGCGACGGTCGGTGACGTCGCTGGTCCGCACCTGGCTCTCGACCATGTTGAGGCGCTGCAGTCCGCTGTCGATCATCGCGTTCGGGCCCCGGCTCGGCGCCGGTCTCCTCGCTGACCGGCGCGGCCGGACCATAGCCAATGCCGCCCCGTCCGGCCAGCCGGCGGTTTGCTGGGCCGCTGCCGCCAAACGCCGCAAACGGGGCTGGTGAGAAGGCCGATCAGATCGGCTCGCTGCATCAGCGTCATCCCGGAATTACCCAGGAGCCAAGACTATCGCACTCAGATTGTAGCCCTGGGTCCCGGCTCTCACTGCGCTCGGCCGGGATCACAGGTTCGCGAAATTTCCGAGTCTGGTCAGAAACCGCGCTAGTGCTCGGTGCCGTTGTCGGGATCTTTGTCGCGCTTGGCATCGCGCGCCTCCAGGCGTTCCAGGCGGCCCAGCAAGCGCTTGATGTCGGAAGGAAGGTCCTCGCGCGCGACATCCTGCGTCGCCCAGCGCAGCGTCTCTCCGATGCGCGAGAGGAAGACGACGTTATTGATGCGGGCGATGGACTTGGGCCTGGTCATGTGGTGGCGTGCGCGGCTGCTCATGCAGAATGCACGAGCCGGCGGAACAGTTCCCGGCGGCGCGAGACGCGGCGTTGACCCCCACCGTACAGTAGGCCATGTCTTTGCTGGCAACGCTTCGGGGGCCGCCTTGGCTGCTCTGCGCAACCTCATAACCGACGTAGCGGGCGTCCAGGTGGGCAACGCGCACGATGCCCGCCTGGCATCGGGCGTCACAGCGGTGGTGTTCGATGCCCCGGCCGTCGCCTCCATCGACGTCAGGGGTGGCGGTCCGGGCACCCGCGAAACCGCCCTGCTGGATCCGGCCCAGACCGTGCAAGGCATAGACAGCATTGTGCTTTCCGGCGGCTCCGCGTTCGGCCTCGATGCCGCGTCCGGCGCCCAGGCCTGGCTGAGGGAGCAGGGCCGCGGCTTTGCCGTCCGCAGCGCCCGGGTGCCGATCGTGCCGGCCGCCATCCTGTTCGACCTGCTCAACGGCGGCGACAAGGACTGGGGCCGCTATCCGCCCTACCGTGAGCTTGGCTATGAGGCCGCGGCGCGCAGGGGTCCGGACTTCACCCTCGGCAACGCGGGGGCCGGGCTCGGCGCCACCACCGTGAACCTGAAGGGCGGGCTCGGCTCCGCTTCGGCCGTGAGCGAGGGCTGCACCATCGGCACGCTGGCCGCGGTCAATGCCGCGGGTAGTGTCGTGGTGGGGAACGGGCCTTGGTTCTGGGCGGCTCCCTATGAGCGCGACGCGGAGTACGGCGGTCGCGGGTTTCCGTCCGTGTTCCCTGACGGTGCGCTCGCGCCCGCGACCAAGGGCGGCCCGCGCATGAGCACGACGCTGGTCGTGGTCGCCACCGACGCCAAACTGAACAAGGCGGAGGCCAAGCGCCTGGCGGTGATGGCCCAGAGCGGGCTCTCGACCGCGATCCACCCCGTGCACACGCCCCTCGACGGCGATGTTGTGTTCGCGGCCGCCACGGGGCGCGTCCCGCTGGCCGATCCGGTGCTCGGCATGGCCACGCTCGGCGCGGTAGCGGCCCACACCGTGGCCCGGGCCATTGCCCGCGCGGTCTACCACGCCGATCCGCTCCCGTTTCCTGGTGCGCTGCCGTCGTGGCGCGACCGCTTCGCCGGTGGGTCAGGACCATGACCCGCGTGCAGTTGGTCGTTGCAGGGATCACGGCGCTGCTGCTGGTTGCGCTGATCACTTGGCAGCACCAGCGCGAGCAGATGGTCAAGGCCTGCAACGATATAGGCGGCTACTGGCACGGGCCGGACTCGGCCTGCCTGCCGGAGCCGCTACGCCCGATCCTGCAGCGCGATCTGCATCGCTCCTAACTGAAGCGCTCGGCGGCGTACGGCGCCGGATCGGTGAACGTCTCGGTGCCCGTCATCATCTCCGCCAGCAGCCGGCCGCTGACCGGCCCCAGCGTGAAGCCGAGATGATGATGCCCGAAGTCGAACCACAACCCGGCATGCCGCGGCGCGCGGCCGATCACCGGCAGCATGTCGGGCATGCAGGGCCGGCGGCCAAGCCATGGTTGAGACTCCACCGCCTCGCCGAGCGGAAAAACCTCACGCGCACGCGGCGTCACGCGCGCGAGCTGCACCGGCGTCGGCGGCGCATCGCGCAGCGCGAACTCGGCGCCGGTCGTGAGACGAATGCCGCGTGACATCGGCGCCATCACGTAGCCGACCTCGGCATCGAGCACCGGCCGGTTGAGCGTGGCATTGCCGACGGCCTTGAATTGCTGGTGATAGCCGCGCTTGAAGCCGAGCGGGAACCGGTAGCCGAGCGGCCGGAACAGATCGCCGGACCAGGGGCCGAGCGCGAGCACGACCTCGCGTGCCTCGACCGGCCCGGCCGACGTCGTCGCCGTCCAGCCGCCTGCCGTCTGCGCAAGCAAACGCACGTCCGCTTCCATCACGCGTCCGCCGCGCTCCGCGAACAGGCGCGCATAGCCCTTCACCAGCGCGCCCGGGTCGCTGACGCTGACCGGGTCGGGCATCAGCATGCCGCCGGCGATCCCCGCTCTCAGATGCGGCTCGAGCTCGCCGACTTGTGCCGCACCGAGAACCTGAAAGTTGACGCCGAAGGCATCCCGCTCCAGCCGCTGCTTCGCGAATGCGGCCTCCAGCGCGGCCGGCGAACGATAGATGCGCATGTAGCCCGTGCGCCGGACGAGGCCCAGCAAGCCCGCCGGCGCCATCAAGGCCTCATGCTCGACGATGCAGCGCTCCACCAGCGGCCGCGCGCCGCGCGCCGTTTTCGCAATCCCTTCCGGCGTCGAGGCGCGCCAATAGCGGTAGAGCCACGGCACCAGCGACGGCAGGGCACTGTAGTGCAGGTTGGCTTCCGGCAGCAGGTTGAGCGCATAGCGCGCCAGCAGCCGCACGTCGCGCGGAAAAGGGTAGGGCACCACGCCCTCGCGCTGGATGATGCCGGCGTTGCCGTAGCTCGTCTCCTCGCCGGGCCCGCGCCGGTCGATCAGGACGACGGAGCGCCCGCGTTGCTGCAGATGCAGCGCCGCCGACACACCCACCATGCCGGCGCCCAGCACCGCAACATCTGCCCGCGTCATCAAACAACTGCCCCCGCCAACCTGTCACCTGTCCTGCCGCATATATCGGCTTCGACGCCGCCAGCCAAAGCTGCGGCATCTTCGCCGACCGGCTGCTTTGGAAATGGCAACGCTCCCGCTGCGCGCCTGTCGCTTCCGACAGGTTGGATCGACCACCACCCAACATACTTTATCGGATCTCGCACACCACGAAGGCAAAACACACAGAGCAAAGGAGTTTCCGCCATGGGCGAGCTGTATTCCCCAACTCCACCGCCGCCACCTGCTCCGCCACCGCCGGCAGCCGATGACTGCGCGACCCAACCCGGCCTCACCCTGAAAAATCTCGTCGACATCGATCTCGGCCTCGATGGCGCCACAGGTGGCGGCCTGCTGCCGAACGCACACCTCCTTCGGTTGGAGGCTGGCGACTCGTCCGTGGCCATCGGCAACCCGCTGGCACCGGAGTGTGCCGACCAGCAGACCGGGGCCCTGATCGGTGTGAATGTTTCGGAGCTTCCGTTCAGCGGCCCCTGCGAAGCCGGTGCCACCGGCGACCTTCTGCATGTCGCCGTCGATGACGCGACGGTGAAGGTCGGCAACCCCTTCGGCTCCGGCGGTGAGGACACCTCGCCGCTGATCGACGTCAACGCGCAGAACCTGCCGCTCGTAGCAAGCTCCGGCCCAGGCGACGATGGCGGCGGCACGCTGCTGGCCGGTCTCCTCGGGACCGGCTCCGACATGGCCGGCAGCGCGAGCGGCCTCCTTTCCGGCCTGCTCGGATCGCGCGACACGGGAGGCGGAGACGGCGGCGACTGCGGCTGCGGGGGCATCCTGCAACCCGTGCTCGACCTCGCCCTCGATCCGATGGACGGTCTGCTCGGCTGACCGGCAGCGAGGCCGCCCAACCCGGCGGGCGGCCTCGCACCTCGCCCGCGTTTGCCCCCGCCGCCGCCGCATGCTAGGCGACGCCTTTAACGGCCACGCGAGGGCGGCATGATTCCCCGCTACACCCGGCCCGAGATGGCTGCCATCTGGGCCCCCGAGACGCGGTTTCGCATCTGGTTCGAGATCGAGGCGCACGCCGCCTCCGCCATGGCGGAGCTGGGGCTGATCCCCAAGGCGGCCGCCAAGGTCATCTGGGAGAAGGGCTCCGCGGCCAAGTTCGACGTTGAGCGCATCGACGCCATCGAGCGCGAGGTGAAGCACGACGTCATCGCCTTCCTGACGCATCTGGCCGAGCACGTCGGCCCCGAGGCCCGCTTCGTGCACATGGGCCTCACCTCCTCCGACATTCTCGACACCTGCTTCAACGTGCAGCTCGTCCGCGCCGCCGACCTCCTCGACGCCGGCCTGGATCGCCTGCTGGCCGCGCTCAAGAAGCGCGCCTACGAGCACAAGCTCACCCTCACCATCGGCCGCAGCCACGGCATCCACGCCGAGCCCACCACCTTCGGCGTCAAGCTCGCCATCGCCTATGCCGAGTTCTCGCGGGCGAAGGAGCGGCTGGCGCGCGCGCGCGCGGAAGTCGCCACCTGCGCGCTGTCGGGCGCCGTCGGCACCTTCGCCAACATCGACCCGCGCGTTGAGGTCTACGTCGGCAAGCAGATGGGCCTGTCGCCCGAGCCCGTCTCCACGCAGGTGATCCCGCGCGACCGGCACGCCGTCTACTTCACGACGCTCGCCGTCGTCGCCTCGTCGCTGGAGCGGCTCGCCATCGAGGTTCGCCACCTGCAGCGCACCGAGGTGCTGGAGGCCGAGGAGTATTTCTCCGCCGGCCAGAAGGGCTCCTCCGCCATGCCGCACAAGCGCAATCCCGTGCTGACGGAGAACATCACCGGTCTTGCCCGCATGGTGCGCGCCTACGCGGTGCCGGCACTCGAGAACGTCGCGCTCTGGCACGAGCGCGACATCTCGCACTCCTCCGCCGAGCGCATGATCGGACCCGACGCCACCGTCACGCTCGATTTCGCCCTGCACCGCATGGCCGGCGTGATCGAGAACCTCGTCGTCTATCCAAAGAACATGCAGAAAAACCTCGACCGCCTCGGCGGCCTGGTGCACTCGCAGCGCGTGCTGATCGCGCTCGCGCAGAAAGGGATTGCGCGCGAGGACGCCTACCGCTTCGTGCAGCGCAACGCCATGCGCATCTGGCAGGACGGCGGCGACTTCCTCGCCCTGCTCAAGGCCGATCCCGACGTGTCGAAGGCACTCAAGCCGGCCGAGCTCGATGACCTGTTCGACCTCGGCTATCACACCAAGCACGTCGACACGATCTTCCAGCGCGTGTTCGGGAAGTCCTGAGCCGTCGGCGCACGCGCGATTACTCGGACACGATCCCGGCGCCTTTGATCACGGCGGCCCAGCGCGCGATCTCGATCGGGATGTACTGGCCGAGATACTCGGGGCTTCTGCGATCAGGCGGCGGAATGGCAACGCCGGCATCCTCCATGCGTTTGCGCGTGGCCGGCGTGTCGACCGCCTCGTTGATCGCCCGCGAAAGCTTGCGCACGATCGCCTCGGGCGCACCCTTCGGCAGCACGATCGACCCCCACGAGTTGCAATCAAGGTCGGCGAGGCCGTTCTCCTTCGCCGTCGGCAGATCGGGGAGAACCGAGACGCGATCGGGCCCCAGCACGGCAATGGCCTTGACGTTGCCGCTCTGGATCAATGACACCGCGGTCGAAATCTGCTCGCACACGAAATCCAGGCGGCCACCGACCAAGTCCTGCATGGCTTGTGAGGTGCCGCGATAGGGCACATGCGCGATCTTGATGCCGTTGGTCGAGTTCAGCAACTCGGCGCAAACGTGTGCGCCGCCGCCGTGACCGGACGATCCATACTGCAGCTTGCTGGCGTTGGCCTTGGCGTAGACGTTGAACTCGGCGAGCGTGGCCGCAGGGAAATCCTTGCGTACGATGAGAATGCGCGCTGAATCGGCGAACAGGGCGACCGGCGTGAAATCGGCCGCGCCGTCGTACAGCGGCTTCTTGTGAATGGTCTGGTTGAAGGCCATCACCGAGCTGCTGCCGAGCAGCATCGTGTAGCCGTCGGGCGCCGCCCTCGCCACCCGGCTTGCGCCCACCATGCCGCCGGCGCCGCCGACGTTCTCGACGATCACCTGCTGTCCCAGGATTTCGCTCAACCGCGCGCCCAGGATGCGCCCGATGGTGTCCACCGGACCGCCCGCCGCGAACGGCACCACCATGGTCACCGGGCGGTTCGGCCACTCCTGGCCCCACGCGCCACCTGCAAACAACACCTGCGCAGCCAGCACTGCGCCGAACCATCGCCGCATGGGTCCCTCGAACGTTGTCCAGCCCGTGTCGCGGCTCTCCGGCCGCTGACAGCCAGGCTAGCACGGGGCAGACGCAACAGGCGATGTGGGAGTTTCAGGCAACGTCACCGCGATCTCGGCTTCAATCCGGCGCCAGGCACGCGCGCGGCCAGGATCGGGCAGGGAGACACGCGTGATCAAATACAGTCATCCCGGAACTGCGCGTGCGCGCAATATCCGGGATCCAGCTCTGGTGCAGCACCCTTAGAACAGGATGATGCGCGCCAGGATCACCACGACAATGGCGCCGATTGCGGAGGTGGCGATCCAATCCAGCATCTCACTGCCGAGGTTGAGCTTCCAACCCGCCGCATTGAAAATCCAGCTGCCCACGAACGCACCGATGATGCCGGTCACCAGATAAGCCAGAATACCGCTGGGGCCGCCGACGAACAGGCTCGCAAGCCAGCCGGCGACGATACCAACCACAGCCATGATGATGAGCTGTTGCGCATTCATGTTCATGAAGATGTCCTTCCCTTCGCAGGCCGTTCCAACTCAGGCGCCAAACCGGCCGGTACGCACTTTGGCAGTGTGGCCGACTCGTCCATCACCGTCGAGACAGAACGGCAGTATACGGCAAAGCTCGCGCTTACGCGAGACGGGGCCGGTACACCGCCACCAGCACGAACACCGTTAGGGTTACGGCCAGCATGGCCAGGCTCCAGGGCAGCAGGGCACCTGCGAACAAAGGCACCGTCAGCACGGCGGCGACGGAGGCCGTCAGCTGAGTGAAGAAGCCGTAGGCCGAGGAGGCAAAGCCGGCGATCTCCCGGTGCGGATCGATGACGAGGCTGGCCGAATTGGCAATCACCACCAGAAAGCTGGTGTTGAAGGCGAACATCAGCAGCGTGAAGGCGATCCCCGACAGCGCATCGGCCAGCGACAGGGCCGCGACCACCGCCGTCACCGCCAGCAGCACGAAGGCGGCAATGCGCGTAGTCGCCAGCACCCCGAGGCGCGCGATCAGCCGGCTGTTGGCGATCTGGCCGAGCACGATGCCGAGCCCGGTCGAGGCGAACAACAGCGCGAACTCCAGCCCATCGATGCCGAACGCCGACTTGAAGAAGCGCGGCCCGTTGGCGACGTAGGAGATGATGCCGTACTGCGTCGCCGCCGCCACGATCAGGAAGTAGCGCGACTGCGGTTGGCGCACGATGCGCACCAGCGACTGCCGCAACCGCTCGGGACGCAGCGCCGCCGGATCGGGCGCCGCATTGGTTTCCTTGAAGCGCAGCGCACCCCACGCAAACAGGAGCACCGCGAAGATCGCCATGCCGATAAACACGCCGCGCCAGCCGCTCACAGCGACCAGGCCGTATCCGACGAGCGGCGCCGAGATCGGACCAAGCGCGAAGATCGCCATCGCGAGCGCCATTGACTGCGCCAGCGCGGCGCCATGACTGACATCGCGCAGGACAGCACGCCCGACCACGATCCCGCACGCGCCGCCGAAGCCCTGCGCGACGCGGCCGGCGTGCACCGCCCAGATGCTCTGCGCGAACCCCGCGATGGCGGCACCGGCGATGTAGACCACGAGCCCACCCAGGATTACCGGCCGGCGCCCGAAGCGATCGGAGACAGGCCCGAACACCAGCTGTCCGATCGCCTGGAAAATCAGGAACACCGGCACGATCGCCTGCACCCAGTCGATCGGCACCGCAAATTCCTGCTGCATCGACCAGAACGCCGGCAGCGTCACATCGCACGAGAAGGCGCTGACCGAGAGCAGCAACCCGCAGAACGCAATCAGGGAGAAGCGGTTCACGTGTGAAAACCAGCCAGTTCCCCTCCCCCTTGTGGGGAGGGGTTAGGGGTGGGGGGAACCCCTACGGCAGTTGTTCTGAAGTACCCCCTCCTTCCCCACGAGGAGTCAGGGGACGACGCACTCACGCATTCAACGCGCGCCCATAGGCCGCCAGCACGCTTTCCTTCATCATCTCGCTCAGCGTCGGATGCGGGAACACGGTGTGCATCAGCTCTTCTTCTGTGGTCTCGAGCTGCATGGCGATGACGAAGCCCTGGATCAGTTCCGTCACCTCCGCGCCGACGAGGTGCGCGCCGAGTAACTGTCCCGTCTTGGCATCGAAGATGGTCTTCACCATGCCCTGGTCCTCGCCGAGCGCGATCGCCTTGCCGTTGCCGACGAAGGGGAAGCGGCCGACCTTCAGCTCGCGACCCTGCTTCTTGGCCGCCTCCTCCGTCAGACCGACGCTGGCGATCTGCGGATGGCAGTAGGTGCAGCCCGGAATGCGCAGCTTGTCGAGGGGATGAACGTCGAGGCCCTTGATCGCCTCCACGCAGATGACGCCCTCGTGCTCGGCCTTGTGCGCCAGCATCGGCGGCCCTGCCACGTCGCCGATGGCGTAGATGCCCGGCACATTGGTCTTGCTGACGCCGTCCGTCACGACGGTGCCGCGCTCCATCTTCACGCCGAGCTTTTCCAGCCCCAGGTTCTCGACGTTGCCGACCACGCCGACCGCTGAAATCACGCGCTCCACGCTGAGCGTCTGCGTGCCGCCCTTGCCGTCGTCGATGGTGGCGGTAACGCTGTCCGCCTTCTTGTCGAGCTTCACCACCTTGGCGCCGGTCAGGATCTTCATGCCCTGCTTCTCGAACGCCTTGCGGGCGAAGGCCGCGATCTCGGCGTCCTCGACGGGCAGAATCTGCGGCAGCACCTCCACCACCGTCACCTCCGACCCCATGGTGCGGAAGAATGAGGCGAACTCGATGCCGATGGCGCCCGAGCCGATCACCAGCAGCGACTTGGGAATACGCTCCGGCACCATCGCCTCGAAGTAGGTCCACACCAGCTTCTTGTCGGGCTCGATGCCCGGCAGCACGCGCGGCCGCGCGCCGGTCGCCACGATGATGTGCTTGGCCTGGTAGCTGCCGGGCCCCAGCGAGCCCTTCGGCGCCTCGCTGCGGGAGGCCTTCACCGTCAGCTTGCCCGGCGCGTCGAGCGTCGCCTCACCCCAGATCACCGCCACCTTGTTCTTCTTCAGCAGGAAGCCGACGCCGTTGTTCATGCGCGCCGCCACCTTGCGCGAGCGCTCGACGACCGCCTTGGGATCGAAGCCGACCTTCTCTGCGCTCAGCCCATAGTCCTTGGCGTGCGTCATGTAGTGATAGATCTCGGACGAGCGCAGCAGCGCCTTGGTCGGGATGCAGCCCCAGTTCGAGCAGATGCCGCCCAGGAAGTCGCGCTCCACCACCGCCGTCTTGAAGCCGAGCTGCGCGGCGCGGATTGCGGTCACGTAGCCGCCAGGACCTGCACCGATGATGATGATGTCGAAACTCTGCTCAGCCATGTGCGCGTCTTCCCAGCGTCAGCCGAATGCCGAAAAAAGACCCCGGACGCTACGACCGGGGCCTGATCTCTCAGCATTGAAGCGAAATTGCCGGCGCTGCGCCACCCTCTTCGCGCACATGCCAGCCCGGACGTGGGCGGCTCAGACGTGGCAGCGGGCGCCCAGGTACTGGTTCAGCAAGGAGTTGTAACGATCGACATCGGCCTGCGCGTCGGGCGACAGACGCTTGCCCGCCGTCGCCGCCTCGACCTTGCCCTGTGTGCCCTTGCGGTCGAGCCGGTCCAGCTCCTGCCGGATCGAGCCGCACGATTGTCCTGACGCTAGAGGAATCGCACCGGGATCGCCGCCGCCGGGCCCGCCATCAGCGCACCCGGCCAGCACAGCCAGAACCACCGCTAGTCCCAGCCTCTTCGCGACTGTCAACGCCATGACAGCATCCCTCGTACCGACCGATTCCGTTCGCGGTTAGGAAGCACAAGAATGCCCCGCGTTCAACCGTCTACGGCAACGCTGTGAGAAACCCGGCGACCGGTGCTGCACCCCTGCACCGCGGCGCCTTGCCCCACTACTGCGGCTGCGACATCAACGGATCGGCCGCACGCAGGGTCGTCTTCTGCACCGGCGCGACTGTCGGCTGCGCGGAGGCCGGCGTGATCGTCGTGCACCGCAGCTGCAGCTCGGCGCTGGCCTTGGTGAGCTGATCCGCCTTGGCGAGATCGGTGGTCGTCAGCTTGTACTTCTTGATCGCCGCCTTCTCGATCTTGTCGGCAATGCCTTCCTTGCGCAGGCCGTCGATGCGCGACACGAGCGTCACGCACACGGGATCGACCTTCGGCTCAGGTGCCGTGGCCGTCGGCGTGCTGTTCAGGGAACCGGTGGTGAAAAGGCTCTCGTTGCCTTCACCCGCACATCCGGCCAGCAGGACGCCGGCCAGTACGAGTGCCTTGGGAAAGGCAGAGCTGGAAATTGCCATGGGCATGTCCTTCGCGGTGGTTGAGTCGCTGCCACTCGTACCGACGCACGTCACGCGGACCCGATGTTGTTGATTCCGGTGATTCTTGGGTCCGATTTTAGGCAGCTAGTAGCAGACGCAGGCCGGAATGCATCGGCAAGCCCACACGCATGCTGGTGATTCTGTGGATAGACACATACGGTGACCGCGCAGCCACGCCCGCGTTTGCCTGCCGCTCGCTTGACCAACCTGAGGCGGTTGCACGCTCACACGAGCATGCGCACCGGGTCCTCGATCAGCGTCTTGAAGGCCGTCACCAGCTCTGCGCCGACGGCACCGTCGACCACGCGATGGTCGCAGGACAGCGTGCAGGTGGTCAGCGTCGCGACTTCCACCTTGTCGCCGCTCACCACAGGGCGCTTCTCGCCGACGCCGACGGCGAGAATGGTCGCATGCGGCGGGTTGATCACCGCATCGAAGCTCTTGATGCCGTACATGCCGAGGTTGGAGATCGAGGTGGTGCCGCCCTGATATTCGTGCGGCGCCAGCCGGCGCTTCCTCGCCCGGTCGGCAAGGTCGCGCATCTCGTTGGAGATTTCCGACAGCGACTTCAGCTCCGCATGCCGGATGATGGGTGTGAACAGCCCGCCCTCCACCGCCACCGCCACCCCGACGTCGGCATAGCGGTGCCGCAGCGTGCCGCCTTCCGTCCAGCTCACATTGGCGTGCGGCACCTGCATCAGCGCCATTGCCAGCGCCTTGATGACGAAGTCGTTGACCGACAGCTTGTAGGCGCGCGGCCCGTCCTTCGGCGCCACCGCGTTCATGCGCTCGCGGGCGCGCAGCAATTCATCGATGCGGCAATCCACGCTCACGCGGAAGTGCGGGATGGTCTGCTTGGACTGCGTCAAGCGCTGGGCGATCACGCGGCGCATGCCGTCGTGCGGCACCACCTCGTAGGAACCGGGCTCATACAGCGCCAGGATCTTGTCGTCCGCCATCGGCTGCGGCGTCAGCACCCCGGGGCTCGGCGCCTTGGCCGCCACGGCGGTGCCGGGCTTGGGCTGCGCGCGGCCGGTGCCGTCCTTCAGGGCCGCCTCGACGTCGCGCTTGACGACACGTCCATGCGGACCGCTACCCGAAACGGCCGCGATGTCGAGCCCACCATCCTTCGCAAGCCGGCGCGCAAGAGGTGATGCAAACACGCGGTCGCTGCCGTCATGCCCATTCGCTGAGGGACGCGACGCGCCTTGTCCCTCCCCCCTTGTGGGGGAGGGGGCGGGAGGGGGGGATCGCAGAACACTGGCCGTCGGGGTTCCCCCCACCACTAACCCCTCCCCACCAGGGGGAGGGGAGCCGGTCGCGCTCTTGGCCGCCGGCGCCGCTTTCGGTGCTTCAGCCTTCGCGGCTGCCGCCGGTGCGCTCTTGGGCGCAGGCGCCGCGCCGGCACTCTCGCCGTCGCCCAGCAGCGTTGCAATCGGCGTGTTGACCTTCACACCCTCGGTGCCCTCCGATACCAGCAGCCTGCCCACCTTGCCCTCGTCGACCGCCTCCACCTCCATGGTGGCTTTGTCGGTCTCGATCTCGGCGATGATGTCGCCGGGCTTGATGGTCTGCCCTTCCTTCACCAGCCACTTGGCAAGCTTGCCCTCCTCCATCGTGGGAGAGAGCGCGGGCATGAGGATCTCGGTCGGCATATCTTCAGGTCACCCGATGAAAATCAGTTCGGTCGGCGTCCACTTCTGCTTGCGGCGCGCGATGCGCGCTTGCGCGCTCTCGCCCTCGTACACAACCGGCTCCGGCGTGCGGTCCTTGAACTCCGGCACGGCAAGTCCGCGCACGTTGATCGCCGACCACACCTTGCCCTCATCCTCCAGCACGACGCCCGCATACATCCCGCAACGCGCGCACAGCAAACTGGTGCCGGTGCGCGTCGCGAACTGGTAACGGTTGAGGCCCGCGCGCTCGATCTGGAAGGTCGCGCGCCCCGCCGGATCGCTCAGTGTCATGGCCCCGTGCCGCGTGCAGAACCCGCACTGGCAGGCACGCACCTGCAGCTCGGACGCCGGCTTGGTCGCCTCCAGCGTCGCCCGGATGGCGCCGCAGTGACACTGGCCCTGGAAGCGATGCGGTGCCATGGCTCACACGTACAGCACGCTCTTCACCGCGTCGACCACCTGTGCACTCGTCGGCAGCGCCAGCTTCTCGAGGTTGGCGGCGTAGGGCATCGGCACGTCAGCACCCGACACCTTGGCCGGTGGTGCATCGAGATAGTCGAACGCCCGGATCGCCACCTGGGCGCAGATCTCGGAGCCCACCGAGCACACCGGCCAGGCTTCCTCCACCGTCACCAGCCGGTTGGTCTTCTTCACGGACTCGATGATCGTATCGATGTCGAGCGGCCGCAGTGACCTCAGGTCGATCACCTCCGCCTCGATGCCGTCCTTCGCCAGCGTCTCCGCCGCCTCCAGCGCGTACTGCATCCCGCGCGCGAACGAGACGATGGTCACGTGGTTGCCGGCACGCGCGATGCGCGCCTTGCCGATCGGCACCAGCCACTCGCCCTTCGGCACCGGCCCGGAGGTGCCATAGAGAATCTCGTTCTCAAGCACGAGCACCGGGTTGGGATCGCGGATCGCCGATTTCAGAAGCCCCTTGGCATCGGCGGCGTTGGACGGCGCCACCACCTTCATGCCCGGCACGTGCGCATACCACGCCGAATAGCATTGGCTGTGCTGCGCGGCCACGCGCGCCGCCGCCCCGTTGGGCCCGCGGAACACGATCGGGCTGCCCATCTGCCCGCCCGACATGTAGAGCGTCTTGGCGGCCGAGTTGATGATCTGGTCGATCGCCTGCATCGCGAAGTTCCACGTCATGAACTCCACGATCGGCTTCAGTCCCGCGAATGCGGCGCCGACGCCGATGCCGGCGAACCCTTGCTCGGTGATGGGCGTATCGATCACGCGTCTGTCGCCAAACTCCTCCAGCAGGCCCTGGCTGATCTTGTAGGCGCCTTGATACTGGCCGACCTCCTCGCCCATCAGGAACACGTCCTTGTCGCGCCGCATCTCCTCGGCCATGGCATCGCGCAAAGCCTCGCGCATGGTCTGCATCACGGTCTCGGTGCCGGGTGCAATCTCAGCGGACGCGAGCTGCGCCCCCTCCCCCTTTGTGGGGGAGGGTTGGGGAGGGGGGGATCGCAGAACGTTGACGGTTGGGGCCACCCCTAACCCCTCCCCACCAGGGTGTGGGGAACGCGTTGCGCTTTTGGTTTCGGGTGGCGCTTTGGCGGGCGCCCCTTCCCCATCCAGCATAGCGATCGGCGTATTGACCTTCACACCCTCGGTGCCTTCGGCAACCAGCAGCTTCGACACCTTGCCTTCGTCGACCGCTTCCACCTCCATGGTGGCCTTGTCGGTCTCGATCTCGGCGATGATGTCGCCGGGCTTGATCGCCTGGCCTTCCTTCACCAGCCACTTGGCAAGTTTTCCCTCCTCCATGGTCGGGGAGAGCGCGGGCATCAAAATCTCGGTCGGCATCGGTGTCGGTCTGTCCCTGGCGTTTCCTTGGGGCTTCAGCGCAGAAGCGCCGTCTGCTCCTCGATGGTTCTCGTGATCGGCGAAACAGTGTCTCCGGTGTGCTTGGTGGCGGCCGGCTCAACCAGCACCACCCAGCACTCGTCGGCGGCGACGGGCATGTGCTCCACACCCTTCGGCACCACATGAAAGTCGCCCTCGCGCAGCAGCACGTCGGGCCGGTCGCGATAGCGGATGGTGAGCGCGCCCTTGCGCACCAGGAAGAACTCGTCCTCGTCGGCGTGCGCGTGCCACACGAACTCGCCCTTCACCTTGGCGACCTTGATGTATTGCCCGTTCGCGGCCGCCACCACGCGCGGCGACCAATAGTCGGGCAGCGCCAGAAACGCCGCGTCCAGGTTGGTGTGGGGTTTGCCCCGCGCCATCGCTCTGTCCTCAGGCGGGGATCAGCACATCCGTCCAAAGCTCGCTGTCGTCGGGCTCCGGATCGTTCTGCGCGAACTCTGCTGCGGCGGTGACGATGACGCGGATCTCCGCATCGATCGCCTTCATATCATCCTCGCTCACGAGCCTGCCTTCCAGCAGGCGCCGGCGCACCTGCTCGATCGGGTCATGCTCCTCGCGCATCTTCTGCACTTCCTCGCGCGTGCGGTATTTGGCCGGGTCCGACATGGAGTGGCCGCGATAGCGGTAGGTGAGCATCTCCAGGATGTAGGGGCCGTTGCCGTCCCGCACCCATTTCACCACGCGGTCGCCGGCGGCTTTCACCGCGCGCACGTCCATGCCGTCGACCTGCTCGCCCGGGATGTCGAAGGAGCGGCCGCGCTGGGAGAAGTCCGTGGTCGCCGCCGAGCGCTCGATCGACGTCCCCATCGCGTACTTGTTGTTCTCGATGATGAAGATAACGGGCAGCTTCCAGAGCTTCGCCATGTTGAAGGTCTCGTAGACCTGGCCCTGGTTGGCCGCGCCGTCCCCGAAATAAGTCAGGGCGACCTTGCCGTCGCCCCGGTACCGGTTCGCGAACGCGAGCCCCGCGCCGAGTGGCACATTGGCGCCGACGATGCCATGCCCGCCGTAGAACGCCTTCTCCTTGGAGAACATATGCATGGAGCCACCCTTGCCCTTGGAGTAGCCCCCGCGCCGTCCGGTCAGCTCGGCCATGACGCCCTTGGGGTCCATGCCGCAGGCCAGCATGTGGCCGTGGTCGCGATAGGTTGTAATGACCTGGTCGCCGTCGCGGATCGCCATCTGCATGCCGACCACGACCGCTTCCTGGCCGATGTAGAGGTGACAGAAGCCGCCGATCAGCCCCATGCCGTAGAGCTGCCCCGCCCGCTCCTCGAAGCGACGTATGAGCAGCATGTCACGATAAGCTTGAAGCTCCTGGTCGCGGCTGAACTCGGCGACCTTGTCGGAACCATTGGGGCGAGCCATGCGCGTCTTCGATCCTCCCTTTCGGCGTGCGGCAAAACGTACAGGAAAGCCTCCGCCAAGACCAGCCGAGCAGGGCTCATCGGCCCTCCGCAAAGGGCATGGCTTCCGGCCCGTCCCATGCCCTGGCTATGAGGGGCGTCGACTTGCCTCGGCAAGCGGCGTCAAAAGCCGCGCGGCCCGCCGGGCAACAGGTTTCCCGCTCCAGCATGCTGGAACCGTCAACCGGCCGTGCGAGCCGCGCTTCAGACTATGAGATGGACTAGATAGACCCTACCTACAGACAGCATGCTGTACCTGGGGCTGCCGTGGCGAGCCTGCGCCCATTGAGCACGATGTACGCAAAACCTGGGGTGTGCTTGTCCCGACGGGGACGAGGGCAAGACTAGCGGCCAGCCGTTAAACGCACGTAAAAGCCGCCAGCCTTTGGAAAATTTCCGTCGCTGCCGCATAAGCGCGACAGACTAGGCCCTGCGCAGCACCTCGCGCCCCGCGTAGCGCGCCTGATCGCCGAGGTCGCCCTCGATGCGGATCAGCTGGTTGTACTTCGCCGTGCGATCGGAGCGCGACAGCGAGCCCGTCTTGATCTGGCCGGCGTTGGTCGCGACCGCAATGTCGGCGATGGTGGAATCCTCCGTCTCGCCCGAGCGATGCGAGATTACCGCCGTGTAGGCGGCATTCTGCGCCATCGCCACCGCGTCGAGCGTCTCCGACAGCGAGCCGATCTGGTTCACCTTCACCAGGATCGAATTGCCGATCCCTTTGTCGATGCCTTCCTTCAGGCGCTTGGTATTGGTGACGAACAGGTCGTCGCCGACGAGCTGGCACTTGGCGCCGATCGCATCGGTCAGCGCCTTCCAGCCCTGCCAGTCGTCCTCCGCCATGCCGTCCTCGATCGACACGATTGGGTAGCGCGCCACGAGATCGGCGAGGTATTTGACCATGCCGCCGCCGTCGAGCGACTTGCCCTCGCCGGCAAGCGCGTACTTGCCGTCCTTGTAGAACTCGGTCGAGGCGCAATCGAGCGCCAGTACCACGTCGTCGCCCGGCTTGTAGCCCGCGCCCTGGATCGCCTTGGTCACGAACGACAGCGCCTCGTCCGCCGATTTCAGGTTGGGCGCGAAACCGCCCTCATCGCCGACGTTGGTGGCATGTCCCGCGTCCGCCAGCGCCTTCCTCAGCGTGTGGAAGATTTCCGCGCCCATGCGGATCGCATCGGCGCAGGTGGCCGCACCCACCGGCATGATCATGAATTCCTGGATGTCGATCGGGTTGTCGGCATGCGCGCCGCCGTTGATGATGTTCATCATCGGCACCGGCAGCACGTGCGCTCGCGGCCCCCCGAGATAGCGGTAGAGCGGCAGGCCCCGCGCCTGCGCAGCGGCCTTCGCCACCGCCAGTGATACGCCGAGGATGGCATTGGCGCCGAGCCGTCCCTTGTTGGGCGTGCCGTCGAGGCCGATCATCGCCTCGTCGATGCGGCGCTGGTCCTCCGCGTCCATGCCCGACAGCGCGTCGAAGATCTCGCCGTTGACGGCAGCGACCGCCTTCGTCACGCCCTTGCCGAGATAGCGCGTCTTGTCGCCGTCCCTCAGCTCGATGGCCTCGTGGGCTCCCGTGGAAGCTCCGGACGGCACCGCCGCCCGCCCGCGCGAGCCCTCCTCCAGCACCACGTCCACCTCAACGGTCGGATTGCCGCGGCTGTCGAGGATCTCCCGGCCGATGATGTCGACGATGGCGGTCATTGGCGTCTCCCGTTGCCGCGTTGCGGTTGCCGCGCGTCCGTGTGAACCTTTGCGCGAGCTTCTAGCGTGCGTTAGGCAAGGCCGCAAACGGCCGCTGCGCCGCAGGTTATCGATTGCAAAGTCGCCCATGGCCGAAGGTTCCGCGCTTGTCCTGTTCTCCGGTGGCCAGGATTCCACCGTCTGCCTCGCCTGGGCGCTCGACCGCTATCAGCGCGTGGAAACCGTCGGCTTCGCCTACGGACAGCGGCATGCCGTCGAGCTGGACCAGCGCCCGCTGATCCTGAAGGAAGTCGCCGCCCGCTTCCCCGCCTGGGCGCCACGCCTCGCCGACGACCACGTCCTGCAGCTCTCCACGCTCGGCCAGATCAGCGAAAGCGCGCTCACCCGCGACGTCGCCTTCGAGATGTCGGCCGCGGGCCTCCCCAACACTTTCGTGCCCGGCCGCAACCTGCTCTTCTTCACTTACGCGGCAGCGCTGGCTTACCGCCGCGGCATCCGCACGCTCGTCGGCGGCATGTGCGAGACGGACTTCTCCGGCTACCCCGACTGCCGCAACGACACCCTGCAGAGCCTCGCAACTTCGCTCTCGCTTGGCATGGACACGGCCTTCACGCTCGAAACGCCCTTGATGTGGATCGACAAGGCCGCGACGTGGGAGCTGGCCAAGTCGCTCGGCGGAGAGAGCCTAGTCGAGCTTATCGTGCACCACACACACACCTGCTACACCCCCGAGCGCAGCACGCGCCATGCGTGGGGCGTCGGCTGCGGCACCTGCCCTGCGTGCCTGCTTAGGGCGAAAGGATGGCAAAAATGGCAGACCGCACAGAGCTGACCCGCGCCGTCGAGTTCGCGCTCGCCGGCGACTGGGACGCCGCACACAAGATCGTCCAGGAGGACGAGGACGACGCCACCTCCTGCTGGATCCATGCCGTCCTGCACAAGATCGAGGGCGACGCGGGCAACGCCCGCTACTGGTACGCCAGAGCCGGCCAGGCCTACGAGGCCTTCCCCGATCCGCAGGCGGAGCTAGCTGCCATCAAAGCCGTGCTCTCTTATTAACCAAACCCCTTATCCCCGCGTCACGCTGATCTGCTAGGTTTTGGGTAGGATCCGACAAGTCTGCCTCAACCGCGAATAGCTGCTTGATGTCCGACCTCGCCACCTCCCCCTCCTTCCGTCTGGACGGCAAACGCGCGCTCGTCACCGGCGCCGGCCGGGGCATCGGACTGGCAGCGGCAGGTGCGCTCGCCGATGCCGGCGCCCACGTCACGCTCGCCGCCCGCACCGCTCAGGAAATCGAGGCAGCCGCCGCCGGCATCCGCGCTCGCGGCCAACAGGCGGACGCGCTCGTGCTCGACGTCACCGACCTTGCCGCCGTCGAAACCGCCATCGCTACGGCCGAGCCCTTCCACATCCTCGTCAACAACGCCGGCACCAACCGCCCCAAGCCCCTGCTCGAGGTCACCGCCGAGGATTTCGATGTCATCATGGGCCTCAACGTGCGCGCGGCCTATTTCGTCGCCCAGGCCGTCGCCCGCCGCCTGCTTGGCGCCAAGCAACCCGGCTCCATCGTCAATATCTCCTCGCAGATGGGGCACGTCGGCGCCGCGCGCCGCACCGTCTACTGCGCGTCCAAGCACGCCATGGAAGGCTTCACCAAGGCGATGGCCATCGAGCTCGCTCCGCACAACATCCGCGTCAACAGCGTCGGCCCCACCTTCATTGAAACGCCTCTGACCCGACCCTTCTTCCAGAATGCCGCCTTCAAGACCGAGGTGCTGTCCAGGATCAAGCTTGGCCGGCTCGGCCAGCTTGGCGATGTGACGGGCGCCATCCTGTTCCTGGCGTCGGATGCCGCATCGCTCATCACCGGCTCCGCCCTCGTGGTCGACGGCGGCTGGACGGCGGAATAGTTGCAGGCGCACCACCTGTGACCGCGGCTCAACAGGGTGCCCGCCGCGTGCTGCCGTTAACACCTGAGATATCGACGAAAGCCGGTCGAATCAGGTTAGGAGAGCGGCGTACCGCACGGGCGTAGGGGACGCTGCGGAAAGCCTCCATGAGGCCAACCAAACCAGGGGTGTCCCATGTCGCCTGCCATGCGGAAAGCTATCGACGTCTTGACGGCTATCGGTCTGACCGCGGCCGTCTTTCTTGTGATTGTGGTTGCCAACAGTTTCCTGCTGTCGCGTGGCAACTACACGCACGGGTTCAACATCTGGTACGCCTTCATCTTGCGTCCCGACATTCTTGGAACCATCGTACTGACGGCAGTCGTCTCTATGGCCTACGTCTTCTGGAAGCAGGCAGGACGTCCGCGACTTTAGACTGATCTCTCTCTATCTCTCTCTCAAAATTCCTGAGGCCCGGCTCCATGCCCAAGGACGCCGGGCCTTTTTCTTTGCCTCACACCTGCAGCTTGAACGGATTGAAGTCCGTCTTGCGGTCGAAGTGGTCCTCGTTCTCGGCCCGCTTCAGGAACGCCACCACGCGGTAGGTCACCGGCAGAAACGCAATCTCAACAAGCGTCTTGGTGATGAACTGGCTGATGACCAGCGTGAACACCAGCTCGTTCGGCATGATGCCCGAGTTGTAGAAGGCGAGCGGATAGAACAGCGCCGAGTCCACCGCCTCGCCCGCCACCGTCGATCCCACGAAGCGTGCGCCCATGTACTTGCCCTCGGTCGCCACCTTCATCTTGGCAAGCACGAACGAGTTGACGAACTCGCCGCAGAAGTAGGCGATCATCGACGCCAGCGCGATGCGCCACGTGTTGCCGAAGGCGACCTCGTACACCTTCTGGTTGGGCCAGTTGGGCGCCGGCGGCAGCGCCACGATCACCGCCGCCATGATGGCGGCGAACGCCAGTGCGGCAAAGCCCGACCAGATCACGCGGCGCGCGCGCGAGTAGCCGTAAACCTCCGTCAGGATGTCGCCGAACACGTAGGAGATCGGAAAGAACAGCACGCCCGCACCGAACGTAACGGCGCCGAGCAGCGGCAGGTCCAGCTGCGCCGCCTTGGCCGGCCCGATCAGGTTGGAGCACACCAGCACCACCACGAAGGCGACCATGACGAATTCGAAGTAGCGGTACTGCCGCACCGGTTGCTGCATGGCCGTTTACCCTTCCCCGTGACGCGCGGTCGCGACCCTAGACCCCGGGCGATGCCCCGTATAGAGCCAGCAGGGTGCGTGGACTAAACTGGAGCACCGATGCCCACAAAGAAGTCAGAACCCAAGCTGCTCGGCCGCCGCGCCGAATTGCCGGCCAGTCCCGACACGGCGCAACTCGATCGCGTCGAGAATCCGCACGCCGATACGCGCTACGTGGCGCGCTTCACCGCGCCGGAGTTCACGACGCTGTGCCCGGTGACGGGACAGCCCGACTTCGCACATCTCGTCATCGACTACGTGCCAAACAAGTGGCTGGTGGAATCGAAGTCGCTCAAGCTCTATCTCGCCTCGTTCCGCAATCACGCGGGCTTCCACGAGGACTGCACGGTCGCGGTCGGCAAGCGGCTCGCGGATCTGCTCAGCCCGCACTACTTGCGCATCGGCGGATACTGGTATCCGCGCGGTGGCATCCCCATCGATGTGTTCTGGCAGACCGGGGCGCCGCCCAAAGACGTCTGGCTGCCCGAGCAGGGCGTTGCGCCCTATCGCGGGAGAGGTTGAGCGTTGGAGGCGACGCGCGTCACCGAACGCGCGCTGTTCCAGGCAAACCCGCGTCCGACGCGCCGGCCGGCGAACAGCAGCGTTGCCGGATTGATGTGGCGGCCGGCCGAGGTCCGAACCTCGTAGTGCACGTGCGGACCCGTCGACCGCCCGGTGCTGCCGAGCAGCCCGAGCGTCTGGCCCTGGCTGAGCACCGCGCCGACCCTGGCCGTCGTTCGTTGCAAGTGGGCGTAGAGATGCGTGCGCCCGCTGGCATCGAGCGTCTTCACCGTGTTGCCGTAGCCGCGCATCCAGCCGGTGAACGTCACGCGCTGCCTGTGCGTGGTCGCGTGCACCGGCGTGCCGAGACGACCGGCCAAATCGATGGCGGGGTGACGCCGGCCTTGATTGAACATGCTGGTCACGCGGCCGCGGTCGAACGGCATGATGAACTCTTGCCGGACCACGATGTCGTCAGCATCGCGATTGTCCCGCTTCTTGGCCGGCGCGACCGGCTCGGCGATAACGGCCGGCGGCAGCGACATGGTCTCTGGCGGCGGAATCGGCGAGAACGTCTCCGTATCCGGCAGGCTGACCGGACGCTGCGGTCCGAAGTCGGACATGCGCGGCAGGCCTCCGCGGCGCCGCTCGTCCCACCACTCCGGCTCCTCCGGCAGGAACAGCATCGATTTGAGCGGAGCCGCGCGCTGCAGAACCTCGGGCGGCTCGTTGAGTTCCGCGCGCAGGGCGCTCACCACCTCGTCGGGAAGCGTCAGGGCCTGCGGCTGCAGCTCGATCGGCTGCGCCGGTCGGCCGAACACGGACAACACGTCCGTCGACGCCTTGACGATGCTCGCATCGACGTTGCGCTGCACGAGGAGCCGGGATTGCTCGCGATGCCCGAGGCCCGATGCCGTCTCGAGACTGCCGGCAAAAAAGCCGATCAGAAAGAACGCCGGTACGATCGTGAAAAAACGCATGCCCACCCAGGTTGCTCTTGCACCTGGGCTCGCACGAAACCCATCGAATTGTGGCAGGCTACGCGACGGTGCGACGCACGCCGAAGCAGCGGCATAAGAAATGCCACTGAATCAGCATGATAACTGTTCATTTTAAATTCGGATGCGAGCGCGACCGTTGCTGCCGCACATCACATTGCAACGCATCGTCACACGAAATGCGCGCTACGCCGCAGCTTCGATCGCGCGTTTCGCCCGCTTCAAGTCGGGTGGAATGGCTTCGTCGGTGAGCTGTGTCAGCATCTCTTTCAACGGCAGCACCTTCTGCTCCTGGCTTCCGAGCCGCCGCACCGAAACCGTGCGCTCCTCCGCCTCGCGTTTGCCGACGACGAGCATCACCGGCGTCTTCGACAGCGAATGCTCGCGCACCTTGTAGTTGATCTTCTCGTTCCTGAGATCGATCTGTGCGCGCAGGCCGGACAGGCGCAACAGCTCCAGTACCTCCTCGGCATAGGCATCCGCATCCGACACGATGGTGCACACCATCGCCTGCACCGGTGCCAACCACAGCGGCAGGTGCCCCGCGGTGTTCTCGAGCAGGATGCCGGTGAAGCGCTCCATTGAACCGAAGATGGCGCGATGGATCATCACCGGCACTTTCTTCTCTCCGTCCGCATCGATGTAGAAGGCGCCGAACCGCTCCGGCAGGTTGAAGTCGACCTGCGTGGTGCCGCACTGCCAGTCACGGCCGATCGCATCGCGCAGCACGTACTCGAACTTCGGTCCGTAGAACGCGCCCTCGCCCGGGTTGATGCCGGTCTTGATCTTGCCGCCCGACTGCGCCTCGATCTTCTTCAGCACGTCGGCCATGGCCGCCTCCGCGCGGTCCCACAGCGCGTCGGCGCCGACCCGCTTCTCGGGCCGGGTGGAGAGCTTCACCACCACCTCCTCGAAGCCAAAGTCACGGTAGATCGACAGGATCAGGTCGTTGATCTTGAGGCACTCGTCGGCAAGCTGCTCATGCGTACAGAAGATGTGCGCGTCGTCCTGGGTGAAGCCGCGCACACGCATCAACCCGTGCAGGGCGCCTGATGGCTCGTAGCGATGCACGATGCCGAACTCCGACACGCGGTAGGGCAGCTCGCGATAGGACCTGAGCCCGTGCTTGAAGATCTGCACGTGGCCGGGGCAGTTCATCGGCTTGATGGCGAAGGTGCGCTCGTCCTCGGTCACCGTGGTGAACATGTTCTCGCGGAAGGTCTCCCAGTGGCCCGAGGTCTCCCACAGCGACTTGTCGAGGATCTGCGGTCCGTTCACCTCGCGATAGCCGGCCGCGTTCTGCCGCCGCCGCATGTAGTTGATGAGGTTCTGGAACAGCTCCCAACCCTTCGGGTGCCAGAACACGACACCCGGCCCCTCTTCCTGGAAGTGGAAGAGATCCATCTCGCGGCCGAGCTTCCTGTGATCGCGCTTCTCCGCCTCCTCGATCATCCTGAGGTAGGCGGCGAGTTCCGGCTCGGTTGCCCACGCCGTGCCATAGATGCGCTGCAGCTGCGGCTTGGTGTGATCGCCGCGCCAGTAGGACCCTGCAAACTTGGTGAGCTTGAAGGCCTTGCCGATCTGGCCGGTCGAGGTCATGTGCGGGCCGCGGCACAAGTCGAGCCAGTCGCCCTGCTTGTAGATTTTCAGGTCCTCGCCCGCCGGGATGGCGTCAACCAGCTCGACTTTGAACAGCTCGCCCTTGCTCTTGAAATAGTCCTTGGCCTTCTGCCGGCTCCAGAGCTCCTTGGTGAAGGGCGCGTTGCGGGCGATGATCTCATGCATCTTGGCTTCGATCTTGCCCATGTCGTCGGGATGGAACGGCTCCGCCTTGGCGAAGTCGTAGTAGAAGCCGTTCTCGATCACCGGACCGATGGTCACCTGGGTGCCGGGCCACAGCGCCTGCACGGCCTCCGCCATCACGTGCGCCGCATCGTGCCGGATCAGCTCCAGCGCTTCCGGGTCGGAACGGGAGACGATCTTGACGGTCGCGTCGGCCTCGATCGGATCGGCGAGGTCGGCGAGCTTGCCGTCCACGCTCACGGCGACGGCGCGCTTCGCCAGCGATTTGGCGATGCTCTCGGCAAGCTCCTTGCCGGTGATGCCCTTGCGCACCGACCGCTGGCTGCCGTCCGGGAATGTCAGGGAGATCTCGCTCATGTCCGTCAGGTCCTCTCACTCGCTGCCAACCACGCAGGTAAGGTGGCCGGCGATTGTCGCGCCGGCGCGCAGCTTTTGCGCCCTCGCCGCACGGCATGTCAAGCCGCGCCCGCAAACCGCCGCAATCGCGCCGCGGTGCTGCCGTAGAGAGGACGACGGATTGCTAAATTGCCTGGGCTATCCCGTGTGATAGCCTGCGGCAAGACACCAAGAGCCTCCCGCAAGAGGCCATCTGCGATCGGCTCGCTTGAACCCGCGCGCAGGATCAACAGGGGAGGGAACCACGTGCGGAAACTCGTCTGCACCGCCGCTGCAGCCATTGGCGCAGCCTGCCTGGTACTTGCCGCGTCCGCCGCCCTGGCCCAGCCGGTCAAGCGTCCGGCGCCGGCGGCAGTGACGCCCGCCGCCAAGTTCAACGCGCTGCGCGACAAGCTCAACCAGAATACGGTCACCGTGATTTCGGGCAACCCGAACGGGACCTACCTCTACCTCGCCTACGACATGTCCGCCGTGCTCGACGACGGCGACAACCTGCGTGTGCTGCCCATCATCGGCAAGGGCGGCTACCAGAACGTGATGGACGTGCTGCATCTGCGCGGCGTCGATCTCTGCATCACGCAATCCAACATCATGACCTATCTGAAGGAGACGGGAGAGTTCGGTCCCAACATCGAGAACCGGCTCGCCTTCATCACCCGCCTCTATAACGAGGAGATGCACATTCTCGCCGGCCAGGGGATCAACTCGATCAAGGATCTCAACGGCAAGAAGGTCAACTTCAGCGACGTCGGCAGCGGCACGCAGTTTTCGACGCGGTTGATCTTCAAACTGCTCGGCATCAAGGCCGAGGAGGTCAACATGGGCCAGGCCGACGGCTTCCAGAAAGTAAAGACGGGCGAGATCGCGGCCACCATCCTCATCGCCGGCAAGCCGACCGGGTCGTTCGCCAAGTTCAAACTCGAGCCTGGCATGAAGCTGCTGCCGGTGCCCTACACCGAAGCCCTGGAGCGCGACTACCTGCCGGCGAAACTGACCAACGCCGACTATCCCAACCTGATCGAGAAGGACGCCACCGTCGACAGCGTCGCCATCGCCTCCGTGCTCGCCTCCTACAACTGGCCGCGCGACACCGATCGCTACCGGCGAGTAGCCATGTTCGTGGACGCGTTCTTCGAGAAGTTCGCCGAGTTCCAGCTGCCGGCCCGCCACGCCAAGTGGAAGGAGGCCAATATCAACTCGTCGCTGACCGGCTGGAAGCGCTTCCCGGCCGCCGAGGAATGGCTCGCCAAGCACGCCGCGCGACCAAGCAGCGTGGCGATCGATCCCGCGGTCGTACGCGCGCAAGCCGCCAAGGCGGCGCCGAACGATCCGGCGGCACAGGAAAAGCTGTATCGAGAATTCATGGAGTGGGCGAAGGCGCAATCGAAACGATAGCGGGGGAGTGAAGGAGCAGCACGTGTCAGCGGCACGGACAGACCGCGCTGCCACCCGTCCCGGAAGGACGGCGTGGGCCGCGGCTCTATTGTTGCTCGCTGCGGTCGTGTGCGCCCCGACGGCCTACGCGCAATCGGGCTCGGGTCCCACGGTCAGCCTGGCCGCGACCTTGAAAGTCCGCGCCGCCGCCGAAACGGCGATCCCCATCGAGGCCGGCCCGCCCTCCACGCTGCCGCGCGGCAGCATCGTGCGCGTGCAGGGTCTTCCGCACCTGTCGGCATTGTCGGCAGGCCATTCCATAGGACCGGGGGCGTGGATCATCCCCATCGGCCAGCTCTCCGGCCTGAAGCTCGTGCTGCCGGGCGCCGCCAGCGGCACGGCCGACATCATCGTCACCGTGGTCGCCACCGACGGCACGGTGCTGGCTGAAGCGCGGTCGCACCTCGTCATCGACCCGCAGACCGACTCGGTGCCTGCCGCCGTGATGAAGGCGCTGACGCCGCAAGCCGCGCCGCCGCCCGAGCGCGCCGCACCCCCGCCCGCTCCAGCACCGCCTCCCGCGCCCACGCTCTCCGATCAGGATCGGGAGCGCGCGCTCAGGCTTGTCAAACGCGGCGACGAGCATCTTGCACAGGGCGGGGTTGCGCAGGCGCGGCTCTTCTATGAGCGCGCGGCCGAGGCCGGACTCGCGCTCGGCGCCATGTCGCTCGCGGCCACCTACGACCCGGCCGAGCTGCAACGCCTCGGCGTGCAGGGACTGCAGCCCGATCCGGCCGCGGCTGCGAAGTGGTATACGCGCGCCCGCCAGCTTGGCTCCACCGAGGCCGCGCAACGGCTGCAGCGCCTCGGCGCCAGGTGACATGCACACAGGATGCCGCTTGGGGCGCGTTCTCGCCGATGCCCGAATGATTCCCCAATTGGGCCGCAAAACCGCCTTTGCACGGGGACGACATGTCACCCTGTGAAAAAGGGGGCGATGCGCGGCACGCGCTGCGCGCCGGCCTTGGGGACCCGCTCTTGCTTGCAACAGGTCGCAATGTGCGCGATCAACACCACCTGGGTGCACTTCCTGGTGGTAGTTGAGGTATCGCACCTGAGCGCACTCGTGCGGCTCAGAAGGACCGGGTCGTAGGCAGCGTAACCGGAGGAGGGACTGCAATGCGTGTGACGTGGGGGCGGGTACTCGTATTCGCGGCAGCAACGCTCGCTTTCATACTCACGACCGCGCCTCTGCTGGAGGCGCAGGACAAGCGCCGCTTCCAGCGGGCGCCGACCGCCGCCGACAGCGGCGAAGCCAACACCGTTGCCAAGATCAACAACTGGACGGTCGGCTTGGCCGGCGGGCTGCCCGAAGGCACCTTCCTGCGCTTTGCGGCCGAGATCGCCCGCAACGTGAACGACGCGGAGAACCTGCGCGTTCTCCCCGTGGTGACACAGGGCGCCACCGACAACATCAAGGACCTGCTCTATCTGCGCGGCATCGACGTCGCCATCACCAACGCCGACGTGCTGGAGCACTTCAAGACCGTCGAGCGCATTCCCAATATCGAGCGGCGCATCAACTTCATTTCCGAGATGGTGATCTCCGAGGTGCACGTGGTGGTGCGGCCCGAGATCAACTCGTTCAAGGATCTCGAGGGCAAGAAGGTCAGCTTCCACACCGCGGGCGCCGGCTCCTCCACCACGGCGCCGATCGTGTTCCAGCGCATGGGGGTGAAGGTCGATCCTGTCTACATCAACAACGCCATCGCGCTCGAGAAGATGCGTACCGGCGAGATCGTGGCGATTGTCAACAACGGCGCCAAGCCGCAAGACCTGCTTTCCAAGTTCAAGAACGACGCCGGCTTCAAGTTTCTGCCGATCCCGTTCGATCGGTTCGACGACGCCTACTACATCCCGGCCGTGCTGACGTCGGACGACTATCCCGGCTTCATCAAGCCGGGCGAGAAGGTCAATACGCTCGGCGTGCAAACCGTGCTCGCCGTCTACAACTGGCCGCGCGACAGCGACCGCTTCCGCCGCGTGGAGCGCTTCATCGAATACTACTTCGATCGCTTCGGGGGCCTGCAGAACCCGCCCTACCATCCGAAGTGGAAGTCGGTGAACCTCGCCGCCCAGGTGCCGGGCTGGACCCGCTACACCGCCGCCGACGAGAAGCTGAAGCAGGTTACCGTCGCCAAGGCCAAGCCGGCGGCCCCGCCTGCTGCCGATCAGGCACGCGCGCAACCGGTCCGCACGGGGGCCACGCCGGACGCCGCCGCGCAGGAAAAGTTGTTCCAGCAGTTCCTCGAGTGGAGCCGCAAGCAAGGGAAGTAGCTGCACAACCACGGACGCTTGGGGGAGGACGCATTGTATGGGAACTGAAGCGCGCAGCGCTTGGAGGGTGAAGGGAGTGGCGAGAAACCTCGCTGCCGCCGTTGCCCTCCTCGCCATCGCTGCCGGACCGGCGGCAGCGCAGCGCGACGACAGTCCCAGGATCGTCGTGCCGCCCACAATCGTGGCGGAACCGGCATCGCAAACCACGCTCCCGATCGAAGTTGGTCCCCCGGGGCGTCTGCCCGCCAACTCGTTCCTGCGCGTGCGCGGCTTGCCGAGCAGCGTGTCGCTCACCGAGGGCCACGCCATCGCGCCCGGATCATGGGCCGTACCATTGATCGGGCTGCCGAGCCTCAAAGCCATCGTCCCGGCCGGCGTCTCGGGCCGCAGCGAAGTCACCATCCAGCTGATCGGCGTCGACGGCACCACGTTCGCCGAGACGCGCACCGCCCTCGTGGTGGGGCCGCCGACCATGCTGGCACCGCAGGCCCGGCCCGCCGCCGAGCCTCCGCCCAAGCGTACGAGCGCCGCCCCGCCGCCACCTGCACCGCCTGCGCCCGCCGTCCGCGCGCCGCCTTCGCGCGGCCCGCAGCTCGCACCCGAGGAAAAGGAGCGCGCCGAACGCATGGTGTCGCAAGGCCTCAGGCATCAGGAGCAAGGCAACATCGGCGCCGCGCGCCTGTTCTTCCAGCGTGCCGCCGAAGCCGGCCTCGCGCTCGGCGCCATCCGCTTGGCCGCCACCTTCGATCCGGTGGAGCTCGCCCGCCTCAACGTGCAGGGCGTGCGCCCCGACCGCGACGAGGCCCGCCGCTGGTACGAGCGCGCCCGCGAACTTGGCGCCACCGAGGCCGACGAACGTCTCGCGCGCCTTGGCAACAACTGACGACCTTGCGGTCAGCGGCCTGCCGGCGTCGGCTTGGCGGCCGTCATCCGCCACCGACCGTACAGCCACGGCGCGAGCCTATGCCGCTCCGCCGCGATGTCGGGAACCGGATCGAACCCGCTCGATCCCCAGGGATGGCACCGGCACACCCTGGCAAGGGTGAGCCAGCTGCCGCGCCACGCGCCGTTCACCTCGATTGCCTCGAGGCCGTATTCCGAGCAGGTCGGCAGATGCCGGCACTCGTGCCCGATCAGCGGCTTCAGCGTCCATCGATAGGCATGGATCGGCGCACGCGCGATGGTCCTAGCAAGGCGCGAGAGCGGCGCGCGCGTCACGGCTTCGCGGCCGCGGCCGCCGCACCGTTGTGCTTGGCCTCGGCCTGATCGAGGGCTGCTTCAACCGCGTCGAACACCAGCAATGCGGAGGCATGCCGCGCCTTGTAGTCTTTCACAGGCTGCAGCACCGCAAGGTCCGACCAGCGCCCGTCGGGCGGCGGCCCGCCGGATTTCAGCATCCGGCGCATTTCCGCCCCAACCCGGCGCAGCTCGCGTGCGTCCGAGCCGACGATATTGCGGCCCATGACCGATGCCGCCGCCTGGCCGAGGAGACAGGCCTTCACCGCCTGCCCGTAGGCGGCCACCCGCCCGTCGACCACGTTGACATCGACGGTCACGGTGGAGCCGCACAGTTTCGAGTGGGCAGTTGCCGTTGCATCCGGCTGAGCGAGCCGCTTGGCCTCGCCGATATCGGCCGAAAGCTCCAGGATGCGCTGGCTGTAGATCTCGCTGAGCTCAGTCATGCAATCTGTACTCTCGGCTCCGTGACGGCGGCGCGTGAGGCCTTTCCTTGTCCGGCCCCATCCATCGTACTATATCCGCTTGGCATCGCCGCGCTGTGGTTAACCTCAACAGCGTCCCGCATGCATATCGCGTTTGCAGGGCTGGAAATCAACACTGGCAGATGCTTCCCTGACCGCAAACGGATATCACCCATGCATTGGGATCGCGACCGGTAGCGAGAGCAAATGGACGAGATTGCATCGAGGCGGGCAGCCGTCGCACTGAAGAGGCAGACCAAGCGGCCATCCCGCGCCGAGGCAGAGGATGCCGTGCGCACGCTGCTGGCTTGGACCGGCGACGATCCCGACCGGGAGGGGTTGCGCGAGACCCCGCGCCGCGTGACGGAAGCCTTCGAGGAGTATTTCGCCGGCTACCGCATGGACCCCGGCGAGGTCCTCTCCAAGACCTTTACCGAGGCCGGCGGCTACGACGACCTCGTCATGCTGCGCGACATTCGCGTTTTCAGCCACTGCGAGCACCATCTCGCGCCCTTCGTCGGCGTGGCGCACGTGGCCTACCTGCCCAGCGGCCGCATCCTCGGGCTATCCAAGATCGCGCGCGTGATCGAGATCTTCGCCAAGCGGCTGCAGACCCAGGAGACGCTGACGGCCCAGATCGCCGGCGCCATAGAGAGCGCGTTGAAACCGCGCGGCGTGGCCGTCCTGATCGAGGCCGAGCATCAGTGCATGTCGATGCGCGGCGTTCGCCAGCCGGGCGTCAAGACCATCACCACGCGGTTCACCGGCGCGCTCGAAACAGACGCCAGCTACCGCGACCGCTTCCTGCAGATGGTGCACGGGCCGCGCGGCTGAAGGCACCGAAGCCTGCTGCTCCCGGAGTGTCATTCATGTCTGCCGGCCTGTTTGCCCCGCGCGGGACCACCGAAGTCGTCGAACGCGGCCTGGAGTTCCAGCCCAAGTTCGATGCCGACGGCCTGATCCCGGCCATCGTCACCGACGCCGCCTCCGGCGAGGTGCTGATGTTCGCCTGGATGGACGCGCAGGCCTTGGCCCTCACGCTGGAGCAGGGCGTGGCGCACTTCCACAGTCGCTCCCGCCGCAAGCTGTGGCGCAAGGGCGAGGAGAGCGGCAACCTCCTGCGCGTCAGCGAAGCCCGCATCGATTGCGACCAGGACGTCCTTTGGCTGAAGGCGACCGTCGAAGGGGCCGGGGTTGCGTGTCACACCGGCAGTCGCTCCTGCTTCTATCGCACCGTGCCGGTGGGCGCCCGACCGTCGCCGCAAATCCGGCTGACCCGGGACTGAGCGCGGGTTGCGGCACTCCGCCTTTGGCACAAAGTCCTGGCACAAGCGTTGCAGCACCAAGCGTAGTCTGGGACGGGCGGCAGCACCCGGTTAATCCGCCCGTAGGCCTCGCTTAAGCCGTCTCGGTTAGTCTTAACGCCGGGATAGAAATGCGGCGCATCGACAACCTGCGCAACCGGGTGTGTGATGCGTCCACGGGGGTCGGCATGAACGACTGCAAGATCGGATTGGCCCTTGGCGGCGGATCGGCCCGAGGCTGGTCCCACATTGGCGTGCTGCGCGCCCTCAACGAGGCCGGCATCTACCCCGACATCATCGCCGGCACCTCGATGGGCGCGGTCGTCGGCGGCTGCTACGTGGCCGGAGAGCTCGACGCGCTCGAGGATTTCGCGCGCAGCCTGACCCGCCGCAAGGTCCTCGGCTTTCTCGATTTCAACCTGGCCGGCTCCGGTTTGATCCACGGCCAGCGCCTGAGCGACACGCTGGAAGCCCGTCTCAAGGGCGTTGCGATTGAGTCGCTCGATAAAAAATACGTCGCCGTCGCCACCGAGATCGGTACCGGCAATGAGACCTGGCTGGGAAGCGGATCGCTGGTCGAGGCCATGCGCGCCTCCTACGCGCTGCCCGGGATATTTAAGCCGCTGCTCATCGACGGCAGATGGCTGTTCGACGGCGCGCTCGTCAATCCGATCCCCGTCTCGGTTTGCCGGGCGCTCGGCGCGCGCTACGTCATCGCCGTCAACGTCAACACCGATGCCTGCGGACGCGGTACGGTTGTCAGTCACATGGAGGCCTTGCCGCCGCCCATCGACATGGCCCCGCCCGAGGAGACAGGGGGCGCCCTGGCCCGCAACGGCCGCGCCATGAAGAAACTGCTGCAACGCCAGTTTTTCGGCCGCGACGACAACGCGCCCGGCATCTCGCGCGTGATGATGGAAGCCTTCAACATCGTGCAGGATCGCATCGCGCGCTCGCGGCTTGCGGGCGATCCGCCGGATGCCATCATTGCGCCGAAGCTGCCCTCGTTCGGCCTGTTCGACTTCCATCGGGCGGAAGCGATGATTCAGTGCGGCATCACGGCCGCCAAGCGCGAGATTGACGACATCCGCCGCGAGGTGGCCTCACGGCGGATGGTGGGATCGCTGCTCGCGCGCTCAGCCTGAGACGGCGCTCAGCTGTGGGTGATGTACTCGCGCATGGCGGTGGCTTCCATCTCCACCTCGGCCACGTGATGCTTCACCACATCTCCGATCGAGATGATGCCGACCAGGCCGCCGTCGGTGACGACCGGCAGGTGCCGGAAGCGGCGTGCCGTCATCATGGCCATCAGCTCATCGAGGGTGTCCGCCTCCTGGCAGGTGACCACGTCGCGCGTCATCACCTCGCTGACGGGGCGTGACATGCAATCCTGACCGTTCTTGGCCAGCGCGCGGATGATGTCGCGCTCCGAGATGATGCCGCCGAGCCTTCCGCCGCTCTCCACGACGACCACCGCGCCGATGCGCTTGGCGGCAAGCTTGGTGGCAACGTCGAGCAGCGTTGCGCTGGGGCCGACGGTGGTAACGGCGCGGCCCTTCTGATGCAGGATAGAGGCAACATTCATCGTGCGTTCTCCCGGCTTGTTGCAGCCAGCGGGAGGGCATCTGATGACCGGGGGGCCTTTCACCCCTGAAAGTCCGGCGGCTCGCGCCCTAACGCGTGGCCGGATTCGGCTAATCCCTTAGCCTTTAGTCGTAGTGTGCCGTTTTTTGGGCGACGCGCAAGGGTGTCATTCCGCGTCTGCAACATTGTGGTGTACGGCAGGTTGCCGGTCGAACCACCCAAACAGCAGCAGTCCCGCGTAGAACCCGCCGAGGTGTGCTTCCCAGGCGATATTCATGCCTTCCGCAAGCTCCGCGGCACCCCAGGCGAACAGGATATTCAGCGCGGTCCAGCCGAGGATGAAGGCGAGGATGCGCCGGTCGGTGAGAGTCTGCCTGAGGCTCAGCAGCGGCGGCTGATAGGTCTCGCCCGCAATCGCATCGAGATCCGCCGATTTGAGCGGGCCCAGGAGAAACCGGAACGACGCCCCCATCAGCCCCGAGATCGCACCGGAGGCGCCGATCATCGGGTTTCGCATCCCGGGATTCCAGGCCAGGTAAAACAGCGCGCCGCAAATCCCGCAAATCAGAAAGAAGACAAGGAACCGCGCCGCCCCCGTCCGCCGCGCCACCGCCGTTCCAAAGGCGAGGAACCATGCCGAGTTGACGATGAGATGCATCAGGTCGCCATGCAGGAACATGTGCGTGACGAACTGCGTAAACGCTGCGGCCTCACCACCGTAAAATTCGCTCCCGCCCGGCGAGAGGCGCGCCGGCACGAAGGCCAGCAGCTCGATCAGCCAGTAGTCCTGGCTCTCCGGCAGGAGGCTGCGAACAAGGTGAACGCCCAAGAAGATCAGCAGGAGCCCTACAACAACGCCGGGCGCATTGAGGATCGGTTGCCTTTTCTGCACTCGGCGGCTCCAAGCATGGCGGCCGTCCCGCTTACACATCCCCCCTTGCGCTGACAACCCCGCGGCTCTCGGTGGCTGCCGCGCGTAGAAACCCTAACGGCCGATGTTTGCCCGGCGCGGCGCCAAAATCACGCCGTTCGGCACAAGAGGTGCTGAGTACGCCCGTGCAACCCCAGGCCGTGCTTCCGTTCCAGTTTGAGACAGCGGAACGGCGGCCCTGGCCAGAGCACGCACGACAGGCATGAAACAGAAAACGACACAACTCCTCTACGGCTACTGGAACGAGCTGCGCCGAGGCCGGCTGGCGCCGACACGTCTTGAGATCGAGCCCTCGCGCATCGGCTCCATCCTGGCCGAAACCTTCATGCTTGAGCGCACCGAGACGTCCGCGTTTTGCTACCGGCTGGCGGGCACGCGCCTGTGCGAGATCTTCGGCAGCGAGTTGCGGGGCACCAATCTGCTGGACGGCTGGGGCGCCTCCGATCGTGCGCTCATCAATAGTCACCTGTCCGCCACCTGCGAGCAGGGTGCCGTCACCCTCCTGACCTTCGAGGCCGGCACTGGAACACGGCGCGTGCAGCTGGAGGCCGTCCTCCTGCCGCTTATCCAGCCGGCTGGCGTCGTCGGCCGTGTACTGGGCTCCATGAGCCCGCTGTCCTCGCCGCACTGGCTCGGGCATGAGCAGCTGTTCGACAAGCGCCTGATCTCCGCCGAGACAGTCTGGCCGGAGGGACGGCCGCATGCGCTGCGCGAAAGGTCTCGCCGCGAGACCATCCCGCTCGCCAATACCGCGGCCCGCACCGCCGCCATGAAATGGCGCAGCTTCCGCGTGCTGGAAGGTGGGCGCAAACTCTAGAGCGCGGCGCCGCCGCCCAAGCTTCGCCGGCGGCACCACAACGCCCTGGTTTCCCAATCGTTGCCGGCACCGCATCCCAAATGCGGCCATCGATTATGCGTTCATTAAGACCCTGCCACGCATAGTGATCGGGCACATTTCCTGACGCCGACGCTGCCGCTTGCGACCCCGCCGAGCGATGGCGGTCTGTCAACCAACGGGTCACCAGCCCCGAGCACCGAAGGCTTCGATGTCCGGCAGCCCAACAACATTCGCCCGCCGCTCGCCGGGGCTGCTGAGCAAGATCGCCTCCGATCGCAGGCGCAACCGCCGCGTTGCGCTGGAGTTGCTGGGCCGCTTCATGCGCGAGAGCAAGCAGGAATACGCCGGTAAGCTGATCGACATCTCCGCCGGCGGTGCCGCCATCAAGCCGCTGCAACCGGTGCCGGTCGAAGTCGGCGAGCGCATCGTGGCCGTCTTCGACCACGTCGGCACCATCGAAGGCGCAGCGGTCAGGACGTTTGACGGCGGCTTTGCCATCAAGCTCGCCGCCACGCGCCACAAGCGCGAGAAACTTGCAGATACCCTGACTTGGCTTGCCAACCGCGGCGAGCTCGACGGCGCCGCCGAGCGTCGCCACGAGCGCATCGCCGTCAGTACAGGCCGGCAGAAACTGCAGCTGGCCGAAGGCGTGGTGCTGGAGTGCCAGCTTCTCGACGTGTCAATCTCCGGTGCCTCGGTCGGCGACACTCCGGCGCGGCCGCCGATCGGCATGGAGGTCATTCTCGGCAACAACAACCTGCGTGCCCGTGTCGTGCGTCATCACGCGCAAGGCTTCGGCGTGCAGTTCCTCGACATCCAGAACCAAGCGTCCTTGCGGCGCCAGTTCAGCTAGTTGGTTGATGATCGATGAACGGCTCTCGGCTCGGAACCAGGTGTCTCTTTAGCACCTCGCCCGGCAGGCGCTGGAAGCTCTTCGGTAACGTGATTGTGGTGTAGTCGCAGGCCATCATGAAGACGCACGCAACAGTCCTGGCAGGCATGGCCGCGGCCCTGATGATCTCGGGCGCTGCGCTGGCCGACCCCATTTCGCCCCTGCGTGGGCAGGACTATGCCTCGCCGTTCATGCGCGTGTTCGGCCTTGCACAGCCACCCTACGGCTTCGTCAATTTCTGCGAACGCTCGCCGAAAGAGTGCACGCAGGGTGCTCAGGAAGAACAGCGCTTCTTTGCCTCGCGCGAGCGGCTCGCCCAGCTCGAAGCCATCAATCGCGCGGTCAATCACGAGATCGCGCCGGTGACCGACCTCGAGCAGTACGGCGTGGCCGAGTTCTGGACCATCCCGCTCACCAAGGGTGACTGCGAGGACTACGTCATCCTCAAGCGCAAGCGTCTGATGGCTTTGGGGTGGCCCGCGAGCGCGCTGCTGATCACGGTAGTGCGCGACGAGCGCGGCGACGGTCATGCCGTCCTGACCGTGCGCACCATCCAGGGCGATTTCATCCTCGACAACAAGACGGATGAGATCAAGGTCTGGCACCGCACGCGTTACGACTACATCATGCGCCAGTCGTATCTCAATCCGAAGCTGTGGATGTCGCTCGACCCGCGCGACGCGCAGCCGTCGCCGCCGATCGCGGCCGTGCGCGGCTTCTGAGCCTGCACAGCGTCTTGCCGCTTTAATCCTGGCGCTTGCAGCTGCGCGCGTAGATCTTCCAGCGCTCTCGGTAGAATTGCACGCCGGCGCGCATGCGCTCGAGGTCGGCGAGCCGCACCTCGCGGATCACCTTGCCCGGCGAGCCGAACACCACCGAGCGCGGCGGGATCTCCTTGCCCTCGGGGATCAGCGTGCCGGCGCCGATCATGCTCTCCTCGCCGATCTTGGCGCCGTTGAGGACGATGGCGCCGATGCCGATGAGCGCGCCGCGCCCGATCGTGCAGCCGTGCAGCATGACCATGTGGCCGACGGTGACCTCGGGCCCGATCAGCAGCGGAAACCCGGGATCGGCGTGCAGGACGCAGCCGTCCTGCACGTTGCTGCCCGCACCGATGGTGATGGGCTCGTTGTCACCGCGCGCGACCGTGTTGAACCACACGCTCGCGTCTTCCTCGATGATCACCTTGCCGGTCAGCGTCGCGTTCTCAGCCACCCAATACTGGCCGCTTGCGGGAACCGTGACGCGATGGCCGTTGAGTTCGTACAGCGCCATCGCTCAGCCCCGGACCTCACGCATCCTCGAGGTCCTCGTCGAGCATGGCCATCTGGAACTGATAGCAGAGCTCGCCGTCGTCGTCGTCGCGCGTAACCGTGCCGACGAACTCCTCGCCGACATAGACCTCCGCCGAATCCTTCACCTTCGGCCGCGCGCGCACCGACAGCGTCTTGGCCCCGAAAATCTTACGCATGTAAGCCTGGACGCGGACGAGTTCTCTGGCTTCCACCTATTCCTCCTAACCGCACCCGCAATCGTCGGGTGCCAGCCTCTGATCCATGGTGCGGGCGGGCTCGGGGCAACCTGCGGGTCCCACCACCTTGGCCGGCACGCCAGCCACCGTCGTCTCGCGCGGCACGTCCTTGAGCACCACGCTGCCCGAGGCCACGCGCGAGCAGTCACCGATATGAATGTTGCCGAGCACCTTGGCGCCCGCGCCGATCATCACATTGTTGCCGATCTTGGGATGACGGTCGCCCGTCTCCTTGCCGGTGCCGCCGAGCGTCACGCCCTGCAGCAGCGAGCAGTTGTCGCCGATCGCCGCCGTCTCGCCGATGACGATGCCGGTGCCGTGGTCGAACATGATGCCGATGCCGATGCGCGCCGCCGGATTGATGTCGACGCCGAAGATGCGCGAGCTTTGGCTCTGCAGGTAGAGCGAGAAATCGCGCCGGCCCTGTTTCATCAGCTCGTGCGCGAAGCGATGCGTCACCAGCGCATGGAAGCCCTTGAAGTAAAGCAGCGGCTCGATGTAGCGCTGGCACGCCGGATCGCGGTCGAACACGGCAGCCAGATCGGCGCGGAAGGCGCGGCCCAGCTCGGGATGCTCGGCCAGCACCTCGTCGAAGGTCATGCTGATGAGGCCGGCATCCACATCCGAGTGGTTCAGCCGCTGCGCGAGGCGGTGGCAGACGGCATCCTCGAGGCGGCTCTTGCTGAGGACGGTCGCATAGAGGAAGCCGCCGAGCGCGGGCTCCTTGCGCACGACCTCTTCGGCTTCCTGGCGCAGCGCAGCCCAGATGGGGTCTACGGTTGCGATATTCGATCGATGCGGACTGGAGGCGCGAGGCATTGCCCTCTCTCCTTCGAACCGGCCGCGCATGAGGCGGCCTCAGCCATCCCAAGCAGGTAATGAGGCGGCCAACACAAGTCAATCAAGCCGGCCCATCGCGTACCAGAGGGGCCGGTTCTAGCGTGTGTTGGTTAGCCGCCTGTTGCCGGTCAGCCGGCGCGCAGCCCGAGTTGCCTAGGCTTTGCGCTCCGCCTCGATCTGGGAGACGGCCTTGGCCATGGCCTCGGTCATGGCTGTGCGCAGATCGGCCTGACTGACGCCGACATTCTTGTCGCTGAGGTCCTTCCAGACCTTCTGGAACACGTCCTCGTCGCCCTTCGACGCAAGGTCGGCCTTGCGCACGGCCTTCACGTACTCATCAACAGCCGCGCCCGTGATGCCGAGCTTGCCGGCCGCCCATTCGCCCAGCAGCTTGTTGCGCCGCTGCTCGGACTTGAACTTGAGCTCCTCGTCCATGGCGAACTTCTTCTCGTAGGACTTCTCGCGTTCGTCGAACGTGGTCATCTCTGTCTCCAAGGCCCCGCTGTTCCCGAAGTGTTCCACACGTAGTCAAGTTGTATGGCTGTTTCGGGGCCGCCTGCGAGCAATACCCCGATCCCGGCAAAAGGATCAACAGGCGGGGGTTACCTAGGGGGAATTACAGGCCCGCGGGGCCGCCCGCCACATTGTTTCCCGCGCCCCCTTCGGCTATCGTCCGCCCGAGAGTCCGGACAGGCCGACAACCCCTTCTCGCGCACTGCAGCATCAATAAAAAGACGGTCGGCCTTGGGGTGTTGTGCTCCGGCCGGTCGCCGCCCAGACGGTGATCATTAAGGACAAGACGAATGAACAAGCGGCGTCGAGTTTACGAGGGCAAGGCCAAGGTCCTCTACGAGGGCCCCGAGCCCGGCACCCTCATCCAGCACTTCAAGGATGACGCCACCGCCTTCAACAACAAGAAGCACGCGCTGATTGAGGGTAAGGGCGTCCTCAACAACCGCATCTCCGAATACATCTTTTTGAAGCTCGGCGAGATCGGCGTGCCCACGCATTTCGTGCGCCGTCTCAACATGCGCGAGCAGCTGATCCGCGAGGTGGAGATCATTCCGCTCGAGGTGGTGGTGCGCAACGTCGCCGCCGGTTCGCTGGCGACACGGCTCGGCATCGAGGAAGGCAAGCAGCTGCCGCGCTCGCTGATCGAGTTCTATTACAAGAACGACGAGCTCGGCGACCCGATGGTCGCGGAGGAGCACATCACCGCGTTCGCCTGGGCCACCCCGCCCGAGATCGACGAGATGATGCAGCTTGCGCTGCGCATCAACGACTTCCTGGTCGGCCTGTTCCTCGGCATCGGCATCCGCCTCATCGACTTCAAGATTGAGTTCGGCCGCCAGTGGGAGAACGAGCAGATGCGCGTCGTGCTCGCCGACGAGATCAGCCCCGACTGCTGCCGGCTGTGGGACGCGGTGACCTCCGACAAGCTCGACAAGGACCGCTTCCGCCGCGACATGGGCGGTGTGCTGGAGGCCTATCAGGAAGTCGCACGCCGTCTCGGCGTGCTGACGGAGAACCCCCGGCCGAGAGGCAGCGGACCCGTGCTGGTCAGCTCCAAGCCGACTTGATGGACGGCTTGCCTTTCACGCGTTCTTTTGCGATGAGCCCTGCCTCCCGGGCCACGGCCCTAATCTGCGCATGGCGGAGACGATGAGAGCACGCATACGCATCACCCTGAAGCACGGCGTCCTCGATCCCCAGGGCAAGGCGATCGAGAACGCGCTGGCAAGCCTCGGCTTCAAGGGCGTGAACGACGTGCGCCAGGGCAAGTACATCGAGGTCGACCTCGCCGAAGCCGACGAGGCCAAGGCCCGCGAGTTGGTGGAGCAGATCTGCAAGGAGCTGCTGGCCAACACCGTGATCGAGAACTACGCCTACGAACTGGTCCCGGCATGAGTGATTAGCGCAGCGTTGCGCGCGCCGGACCTCGCCAAGCCAGAGGAGCAAATCGCATGCAGGCCTCCGTCGTCGTCTTCCCCGGCTCGAACTGCGACCGCGACGTGAAGGTCGCGATCGAGAAGATCACGGGCGCGAAGGTGAACATGCTCTGGCACGCCGACACCGCGGTGCCGCAGACGGACCTGATCGTGCTGCCGGGCGGTTTTGCCTACGGCGACTACCTGCGCACCGGCGCCATGGCTGCGCACTCGCCCATCATGCGCGACGTGGTGGCGAAAGCGAAGGCCGGCACGCCCGTGCTCGGCATCTGCAACGGCTTCCAGGTGCTGTGCGAGTCGGGCCTGCTGCCCGGCGTGCTGATGCGCAATGCTTCGCTCAAGTTCGTGTGCCGTGATGTGCACATCAAGGTCGAGCACACCGACACGCCGTTCACCAAGGTCTACGCGCGAGGCGAGACCATTCGCATTCCCGTTGCCCACGGCGACGGCAACTATTTCGCCGACGCGGCCACGCTTGACGCGCTGGAAACCGAGGGCCGCGTAGTGTTCCGCTACGTCGATCGCACGGGCGAAGCGACATCTGCGTCCAATCCGAACGGCTCCCAGCGCAATATTGCGGGCATCTGCGATGAACGCCGCCGCGTCGTCGGCCTGATGCCGCACCCCGAGCGGCTGTTTGAGCCGCTGCTCGGCGGCACCGACGGACGCAAGATGTTCGAGAGCGTGGTCGCGAGCCTGGTGCATTGAGCCCACAGGGCGCGACGGGGCGACATGGGACTCTTTGTGAACCCCCGGCTATAAGCACCCGTAATTCCTGAAAGCGGCACCCCGAGCAATACCGTCATGGACGCCAAGGCGAAGCCTGCCATCACCCCCGAGGTTGTTGCCGAACACGGACTGACGCCTGAGGAATACCAGCGGCTGCTGCAGATCGTCGGGCGCACGCCGACGCTGACCGAACTCGGCATCTTCTCCGTGATGTGGAGCGAGCACTGCTCCTACAAATCCTCGCGCGTGTGGCTCGCCCAGCTTCCGACCAAGGGCCCGCTGGTGATCCAGGGACCGGGCGAGAACGCCGGCGTGGTCGATATCGGGGACGGCGATGCCATCGTCTTCAAGATGGAGAGCCACAACCACCCCTCCTACATCGAGCCTTACCAGGGCGCCGCGACGGGCGTCGGCGGCATCATGCGCGACGTGTTCACGATGGGTGCGCGGCCGATTGCCAATCTCAACGCGCTGCGCTTCGGCGATCCCGCCCATCCCAAGACGCGCCACCTCGTGTCGGGCGTGGTGGCCGGCATTGGCGGCTACGGCAACTGCACGGGCGTGCCGACGGTCGGCGGCGAGACCAACTTCGACCCCGGCTACAACGGCAACATCCTCGTCAACGCCATGTGCGTCGGCCTCGCCAAGACGGACAAGATCTTCTACTCGGCGGCCAAGGGCGTCGGGCTGCCCGTGGTCTACGTCGGCTCCAAGACCGGCCGCGACGGCATCCACGGCGCGACCATGGCGTCGGCCGAGTTCGACGACAAATCGGCCGAGAAGCGCCCCACCGTGCAGGTTGGCGACCCCTTCACCGAGAAGCTGCTGATCGAGGCGTGCCTCGAGCTGATGGCGAGCGATGCCATCGTCGCCATCCAGGACATGGGCGCGGCCGGCCTCACCTCGTCCACCTCGGAGATGGCGGACAAGGGCGGCGTCGGCGTCGAGCTGGAGCTCGATCGCGTTCCGCAGCGCGAGCTCGACATGACCGCCTACGAGATGATGCTGTCGGAGTCGCAGGAGCGCATGCTCATGATCCTGCGGCCCGGCCGCGAGCCGCAGGCGGAGGCCGTGTTCAAGAAGTGGGGCCTCGACTTCGCAGTGATCGGCCATACCACCGATACCGGCCGCATGATCATCAAGCACAAGGGCCAGGTGGAAGCCGACCTTCCCGTCGCCACGCTCGCCAACTCGGCGCCCAAGTACGAGCGGCCGTGGGTGCCGACGGCACCACCCAAGATGATCCTGCCGGAATGGGTGACGGCGCCCAACAGCCTGATGGGCGCGCTCAAGACTATGATGGGCGGCCAGCACCTCGCCTCGCGGCGGTGGATCTGGGAGCAGTACGATCACATGGTGATGGGCGACACCATCCAGCGCCCGGGCGGCGATGCCGCGGTGGTGCGCATCCACGGCACCGGCAAGGGTGTCGCGGCGACGTGCGATGTCACGCCCCGCTACGTGCTGGCTGACCCAGCGATGGGCGCCAAACAGGCGGTGGTGGAAACCTGGCGCAACCTGGTCGCCGTCGGCGCCGATCCGATTGCCATCACCGACAACATGAACTTCGGCAACCCGGAGCGGCCCGAGGTGATGGGCCAGTTCGTCGGCGCCATCCAGGGCATGAAGGAAGCCTGCGAGGTTCTCAAGTATCCGGTCGTGTCCGGCAACGTCTCGCTCTACAACGAGACCAACGGCATCGCCATCCCGCCCACGCCTGCCATCGGCGGCGTCGGCCTGGTGCCCGACCTTTCGCACGTCGCCAACCTCGCGCTGAAGTCGTCGGGCAACCTGCTGGTCATGCTGGGGCGCGAGGCCGGCCATCTCGGCCAGTCGATCTATCAGCTCACCACCATGGGCAAGGTCGAGGGTGCACCGCCGCCGGTCGATCTCGCCGACGAGATCAAGGCCGGCAACCTTGTGCGCGCGCTGATCCGCGAGGACAAGGTGGAAGCCGTGCACGACATCAGCGACGGCGGCCTGCTGGTCGCCATCGCCGAGATGGCGCTGGCCGGCAGCGTCGGTGCGCAGCTCTATCCCTACGAAGGCAAACTGCCCGCGCACGCCGCCTGGTTCGGCGAGGACCAGGGCCGCTACGTACTGGAGGCGAGCCCCGAGCTGGCGGAGGAGATCATCGACCGCGCGCGCCTGCTCGCCTTGCCGGCGCGCGTCGTCGGCCGCGTCGGCGGCAACGATCTCGTGATCAAGGGCGAGACCCCGCTGCCTCTCGCCGAGCTGCGCGAGACGCACGAGCACTGGCTGCCTGCGTACATGTCCGGCTGACCCGGCCGTTTCGGCAGGGGCGGGGTGCGCCTGGAATGCGTACGCGACTGGACAGCGGAACGGCCGCGGCGCGTCAAGCAATCCACAACATCGCTATGGCCTGCAGCGGCCGGCGGGGTATGCTGTAAGCGAAAGCCGTGCGGAGACATCCATGCCGATGAATGCCAAGGAGATCGAGAGCCTGATCAAGGCCCGGTTTCCAGACGCAGACGTGACCATCCGGGACCTCGCCGGCGACGGCGACCACTATGCCGCCCACGTCGTCAGCAGCGAGTTTGCGGGCAAAAGCAGGGTGCAGCAGCACAAAATGGTATACGACGCGCTCGGCGGCCGCATGGGCGACGTCCTCCACGCCCTGGCGCTGACGACGGCAGCCCCCAAAAGTTGACTTTGGGCCGGCGTTGACCACATCTACATGCAGCTACCGAGGCCGCTTCGGCCTGCCGCAAGGATGATCCCATGAGCCAGCAAGCCGTTCACGATTGGATCCGCAAGACTGTCGCCAGCAACGACGTGGTGCTGTTCATGAAGGGCACCAAGAATTTCCCGCAGTGCGGCTTCTCCTCGCAGGTGGCCCAGATCCTGGCCCACGCCGGCGTCGACTACCAGGACGTCAACGTGCTGGACAACATGGAAGTGCGCGACGGCATCAAGACCTTCACCAACTGGCCCACGATCCCGCAGCTCTACATCAAGGGCGAGTTCGTCGGCGGCTGCGACATCATCCGCGAGATGTTCCAGGCCGGCGAGCTGCACCAGCTGCTGGAAGAGAAGGGTATCCCCCACAGCCACGCCTCGATGACGGCCTGAGGCCAGAAACTCCGCCGACTTTGCCATCATGCCGCGTGTCGCTGGCGCAACGCGCGCCTGATCTCGCGTGCAATGCGGATTGACCGCCAGCGGACGGCAGGACAGGCTCTGCCTCATGCGAGCCGGCCGCCATGTTCGTTTTTCGGTCGCTCTGCTGAGCGTGCTTGCCCTCATCGGCAAGGTGCTGGCGGGCGCATTCTGCCATGTGCCGGCCGCGCAGGCAGGGGCGGACGGCAACGGCATCCTCGACCCGGTGCTCGGCCTCATCAGCATCTGCCAATCCAGCACGCATGCGCCGCTGTCCTCCGGCGACGGCCCCCAACCTGACGCGAGCCACGACCACTGCAAAGCCTGCACCCTGCTGGGCGGGCTGGCGCTGGCCATCGCCCTCATCTTCGCTGCCATCGTCTTCCTGGTGCGCGCGGTCCGCCTGCGCCTGCCGGCCGGCGTGCGCACGCTGGCCGATCATCTGAGCCTCGGCGGCATTCGCAGCCGCGCGCCGCCGCTCATCGCCTGAACTGCCGGACCCTTTCCTCTGAGGCTTGCGGCAACCGCCGCGGCCGATCCTGCATTTCGAGCGAGAGACTTTCTCACATGCTTCGTCACATCGTGTTCGGCGCCTGCGCCGCTGCTTTTCTTGCGCCTTCAGCCTTCGCACACCATCCGAGCGGAGGTGGCTCGACCGGCAACTCGGGGCCCATCGCCACGCTCTCGGCAACCACGCTCGAGAAAGGACAAAGCGTTGCCGGCGTTGTGTTCGAGATGGTCAAGCTCGATACCTTCAGCAATGCGCAGCTGATCGACTTTGCCGGCAAGCACGTCCACGCGCACGGGCTCGACGCCATCCTGGCGCCGTCGCTGGTGTACGCCTACGGCGTCACCAAGGACCTGACGGTGTCGCTGCGCCTGCCCTACATCGAGCGGCGCGACATCCGCGAGGGCTCGCATTCGCACGGGCCGGCCGGCAACACGGTCGATTTCCGCGGCGACGCGGCCGGCATCGGCGACCTGACGCTGATGGCTCAATACAGGTTCTTCAACGATACGCGCTCGCGCACGGAAGCCGCCGTGATCGTCGGCCTCAAGGCGCCAACCGGCCGTACCGGCGTGCGCGATGCCGGCCGCGAGCTGTTCAGCGCAGAGTTCCAGCCCGGCAGCGGCTCCTGGGACGGACTGGCCGGGCTCGCCTTCACCAAACGCTTCGGCGCCTGGTCGTTCGACGCCAGCGTGCTCTATCAGCTCGCAACCGAAGGCACGCAGAACACGGACCTGGGCGACCGGTTCGCTTACAACCTTGCGCTGTCCTACCGGCTGACGGGCGTGGCGGCGGGCCCCATGTACCACGGCGGACCGGGGCAGAAGGCGGGACACATCCATTCTCACCGCGAAGCGCCGGCGGCATCGCGCGGCCCGGCGCTCGACCTCGTGCTCGAACTCAACGGCGAGTGGCACGCGCGCGAGGAAACCGCCGGCGTGCGCGAGCCCAACTCGGGCGGCAACGTGGTCTACCTATCACCCGGCTTGCGGCTGTCGATGGAGGCCTGGTCGGGCTTCGTATCGGTCGGCGTGCCGGTGATCAACGACGTCAACGGCGTGCAGGCGGAGCCGGCGTGGCGGCTGATGACCGGCGTGTCCGTCAACTTCTAGGGCGTCAGAACACCAGCAGCACGCCGCCGACGGCAAGCAGGGCGAGGCAGCCGACAACGGAGAGGATGCGGCGGGCGAGGCGGATGCGCCTCCCCGTCCCTTCCAGGCGGTCGAGCATGGCATCCTGCTCACGCTCGCTCAGCTTCTGCCATTCGTCGAAGGCGGGAAATGACGGTGTCGCGCGCGACATGGGGCTCTCGGATGTTGGATCTGTTTGCGAAAGGCGGCGTGGGCCGCGATGCATCTAAAATCAACTTACAGTAGCTGATTCACACACGCGCGCGTTGCATGCGCATGACAACGACGCGCGGCAGAAGCTCACATCGTCAGCACGATCTTGCCAATGTGCTGGCTCGACTCCAGGCGGCGGTGGGCTTCCGCGGCCTGCGCCATGGGGAAGGTGGAATCCATCACCACCTTGAGCTTGCCCTGCGCGAACAGCGGCCAGACTTTGGTTTCCAGCGCGCGGGCGAAGCCGGCCTTCACCTCGCGCGTGCGCGGCCTGAGCGTGGAGCCGGTGAGCGTCACGCGCTTCACCATCAGGCGCGAGACGTTGATCTTCACCTCCGCGCCGCCGAGCGAGGCGATCTGCACGATGCGCCCGTCCTCGGCCGCCGCGATGATGTTCTTGTCCGTGTAGTCGCCGCCGACCATGTCCAGGATGACGTTGATGCCTTTGCCGCCGGTGGCCTCTTTCGCCACAGCAACAAAATCCTCGGTCTTGTAGTTGATGGCACGGTCGGCGCCGAGGTCGACGCAGGCCTGGCACTTGTCGGCTGAGCCGGCGGTGGCGAGCACCTTGGCGCCGAAGGCCTTGGCGAGCTGGATGGCGGTGGTGCCGATGCCGCTGCTGCCGCCGTGCACCAGGAACCACTCTCCCGCCTTGAGCCCCCCGCGCTCGAACACGTTGTTCCAGACGGTGAAGAAGGTCTCCGGCACCGCACCGGCCTGCACCATGTCGAGACCGGCCGGGATCGGCAGCGCGGACGTCTCCTCGGCAATGCAATACTGGGCATAGCCGCCGCCGTTGACGAGTGCGCACACCTTGTCGCCCACCTTCCAGCGCGTCACGCCGCTTCCCACGTCCGCGACCTCGCCGGAAATTTCCAGGCCCGGCAGCTTGGAGTGCCCAGGCGGCGGCGGATAGGCACCGATGCGCTGCTGCACGTCCGGCCGGTTGACGCCCGCGGCCGCCACCTTGACAAGAATCTGGCCGTCGCCCGGCTTGGGCGTCGGCATGCTGGTGGGTTGCAGCACCTCAGGCCCGCCCGGCGTGGTGATGGCGATCGCGGTCATCGTCTCGGGCGCAGCCATGCGCGTCACTCCTCACTGATTTCGCGCCTTCATGTGCCCGAGGGCGGCGGTTGAGACAAGCGCAAAGGCATGCCAGTGTTTGAGCATGTAGAGAGCTGGAGGTGCGCATGGAGTGGGACGAACCAAAACGCCCGGCCACCAAGGACATCACGGTCGGCGAGCCTCTCGCGACGTTGTCGATTGCCGAGCTCGAAGCCCGCATCGCCGCGCTGACGGCCGAGATTGCGCGCGTCGAGACGGAGATCACGGCCAAGAAAGCGCACGAAGCCGCCGCGGCCGCGTTCTTCAAGAGCTGAGCGGAGTTTGCAGCTCCTGAGGGCCGAATATTGTGCTTCGCGCAACTCCGGTATGACAGTTGTCGGTGCGCTTCCCTTCACTTGTCATCCCGGCCGAGCGCAGCGAGAGCCGGGACCCAGGGCAATGGAGCGACATCGACAAAAGTCCCGGCAAGTGTACTCACAGCCCCCTGTGCAGGGGATGGGCGACGCCGATGTTGTCGATGAGGCGCGTTTTGCCGAGCCAGGCGGCGACGAGCACACGCAGCGGCCCATCCGGATCGGTGGTGAGGGGGGCGAGCGTCACCGCATCGCGTACCTCCAGGTAATCCACCTTGAAGCCGGCGGCCTCCAGATCGGCTTTGCCGCCTGCGACAGCCGCCGCGATCACGTCGCCGCTGGCGGCTGCCTCCGCCACCTGCGTGATGACGCGATTGAGCACGGGCGCGATCGCGCGCTGCTCTGGCGAGAGATAGGCGTTGCGCGAGCTCATCGCGAGGCCATCGGCTTCGCGCACGGTGGGCAGGCCGACGATACGCAGCGGCAGATCGAGGTCGCGCACCATCTGGCGCACGACGGCGAGCTGCTGGTAGTCCTTCTCGCCGAACACGGCGATGTCCGGCCCGACCTGGGTGAAGAGCTTGCAGCACACGGTGGCGACGCCGCCGAAGAAGTGCGGACGGAAATCGCTCTCCAGGCCGTCGGCGGCGCCGGCCGGGACGATGCGGGTGGCGAAGCCCTCGGGGTACATGACGCTGCGGTCCGGCGACCAGACGAGGTCGCAGCCGACGCGTTTCAGCTTGGCGAGATCGCCGGCCTCGTCGCGCGGGTAGCGGTCGAAGTCCTCGTGCGGGGCGAACTGCGCCGGATTGACAAAGATCGACACCACGGCGCGCGCGCACTGCGACTTTGCCAGCCGTACCAGGTCGAGATGTCCCTCATGCAGCGCGCCCATGGTCGGCACAAGGCCGAAGCTCTCGCCGGCCTTGCGCCAGGCCGCCGTCTGGCGCCGCAAAGCATCGAGATCGCGGATGACGGCAACGCTCATGTCTCGTCCCGATTCTGGCATGTTTCGAGGCAGCGAATCCTAATGGCTTGCGGGGTCTGCCCGCAAGCAGCGGCCTCCCGGGCCTACGCCGTGCGGCACGATCACCTTGTCATCCCGGCCGAGCGGAGCGAGAGCCGGGACCCAGGGGCCGCAAGCTCGACGCCATCCACGGCCCCTGGGTCCCGGATATTCGCCTGCGGCGAATTCCGGCATGACAAAGTGGGCGTAGTGCGAGAGTGACGCGCAATTCCGGGATGACAGGAGCGTGACAGCGCGGCGCCTAGGCTGCGCAAGAGTGGGGGCAAGCGCGGCTTCCGCCTAGAATGCGCCTTCAGACTCTGCTCTATCTCGGCGATCTCACTGGAGGCCTGCGATGCGCCCTGCCTGGGAGGCCCGACCGGCCGAGGACGCCACACCGCGCACCCTGCCCGAGCGCGACGAGATTGCCGCCTACCACCTGATGGAGGAACCGCGCCTCGTCGGCGGGCTGGTCGAGCGCGCCATTTTCACGGCCGCTGAGAACAACCGCATCGCCGCGCTGGCAAGCCGGCTGGTAAATGCCGCACGCGCCAATCGCCACGAGTTCGGCGGCGTCGACGCCTTCATGCACGAGTACGGGCTGACCTCGGAAGAGGGCATCATCCTGATGTGCATCGCGGAGGCGCTGCTGCGCATCCCGGACAAGGGCACGGCCGACGCGCTCATCGCCCAGAAGATCGGCGGCGGGCGCTGGGAGGCGCATCTGGGGCATTCCGACAGCTGGTTCGTGAATGCCTCCACGTTCGGGTTGATGATCACCGGCCAGGTGGTGCGGCTCGGCGAGGCGAAGGGTACCAGCCCGCCGGCCGTCTTGAAACGCCTGGTCGCAAAGTCGGGCGAGCCCTTCATCCGCAGAGCCCTGCGCACCGCGATGACGATCCTCGGCGACAACTTCGTGCTCGGCCGCACCATCGAGGAAGCGCTGGCGCGCGCCCGGCCCTACGAGGAGATGGGCTATCGCTTCTCCTACGACATGCTCGGCGAGCGCGCACGTAACGCCGCCGATGCCACCCGCTATTTCGACCGCTACAAGGATGCGATCGAAACGATCGGCAAGTCGAAGCCGACGCGCGGCGAGATCACCAACCGCGAGCTGCTGATGCGGCCCAGCATCTCGGTCAAGCTCTCAGCCCTACATCCGCGCTTCGACCCCGGCAAGGACGCGCGCCTCGCCCGCGAGCTGACGCCCCGCCTGATCGAGCTGGCATCGGCCGCGCGCTGGCTCGGGCTCGGGCTCACCGTCGACGCCGAGGAGCAGGACCGCCTCGACCTGACGCTCGGCCTGTTCGCCGCGGCCTATACCGATCCCGCGCTCAACGCCTGGTCGGGGCTCGGCATTGCCGTGCAAGCCTACGGGCGGCGCGCCATCCCGACGCTGCGCTGGCTGCGGCGGCTTTCCCAGTATGGCGGCAAGCAAATCCCCGTGCGCCTCGTCAAAGGCGCCTACTGGGACAGCGAGATCAAGTGGGCGCAAGAGCGCGGCCTCGCCGACTATCCGGTTCTGACCCGCAAGGTGCACACCGACGTCTCCTACCTGGCCTGCATGCGTCTGCTGCTGTCCGACCCGGTCGCGTTCTATCCCCAGTTTGCCACCCACAACGCGCAGTCGATCGCGTCCGCCGCGGTGGCAGCGCCGAGCACGCAAGCCTTCGAATTCCAACGGCTGCACGGCATGGGCGAGGCGGTCTATGCCGAGGTCGTGGGCGCCGACAAGCTCGGCGCGGCGTGCCGCATCTATGCGCCGGTCGGCCCGCACGAGGACCTCGTCGCCTATCTCGTACGGCGCCTGCTGGAGAACGGCGCCAACACGTCCTTCGTCAATCGCCTGGCGGATCAGGACGCGCCGCTCGAGGACATCATCAAGGACCCTGTCGCCTCGGTGGAGGCGGAGAAGGAGCGCGGCGCCAATCTTCTGGGGCTGCCGCGTCCGCAGGAGATCTTCGCGCCGGAGCGGATCAACAGCCGCGGCATGGCGCTCGACCAGCCGCAGGTGCAACAGGCGCTCCTCGCCGAAATCTCCGCCGAGCTGCGCGGCGGCTTCACCGCCGCCCCCATCGTCGATGGCAAGCTGCCGGCGGCGAAGGACGCGCAGACGGAGGCGGTGGTCTCGCCGCACGACCGGCGCCACCGTGTCGGCAGCGTGCGCCTCGCTGATCCCACCACCATCGACGCCGCCATTCAGAGTGCAACCAAGGCCACGCACGGCTGGGACCGGCTCGGCGGCCCGCGGCGCGCCGAGATTCTGGAGCGCGCCGCCGATCTCTACGAGCGCGACCGCGTACGGCTGATGGCGGCGATGGTGCGCGAGGCCGGCAAGACCATCGACAACGCACTCGGCGACGTGCGCGAGGCGATCGACTTCCTGCGCTACTACGCCAACGAAGCGCGGCGTCTCTTCTCCAGCACGCAGTCGCTGCGCGGCGTGACCGGCGAAACCAATATCCTGGAACTGCGCGGGCGCGGGCCGTTCGCGGCGATCTCGCCCTGGAACTTCCCGCTGGCAATCTTCACGGGCCAGGTGGCGGCGGCACTCGCGGCCGGCAACCCGGTGCTCGCAAAGCCCGCCGAGCAGACGCCGATCACGGCCTATCTCGCCGTACGCCTGCTGCATGAGGCGGGCGTGCCGGGCGACGTACTGCATCTGCTGCCGGGCGGTGGCAACGTCGGCGCGGCCCTCGTCAGCGACCCGCGCGTGGCCGGCGTCGTGTTCACCGGCTCCAACGCCACCGGCTGGGCCATCCAGACGGCGCTCGCCAACCGGCGCGGCGCCATGGTGCCGCTGATCGCCGAGACCGGCGGCCTCAATGCCATGATCGCAGATTCCAGCGCACTACCCGAGCAGGTGGTGCGCGATGTGGTGCGCTCCGCCTTCGACTCGGCCGGCCAGCGCTGCTCTGCGGCGCGGCTGTTCTTCGTGCAGGAGGACGTCGCCAAGCCGATGATCGATATGGTTGTCGGCGCGGTCGAGGCGCTCGACATCGGCGATCCGCTGAACTTTGCGACCGACGTCGGCCCCGTCATCGACGAGGATGCGATGGACCGGCTCGATGCGCACAAGCTGCGCATGCAGAAGCTCGGCGCGGAGCTGATCGATGCGCCGATGCCCTACGAATGCGATGCCGGCACCTACGTGACGCCCGCCGTGTTCGAAATCGCCAACGCGGACGCGCTCGAGGAAGAGGTTTTCGGCCCCATCCTGCATGTGGTGCGCTTCCAGGCGGGCCACCTCGACAAGGTGGTGGCGGCCATCAACGCCTCGGGCTACGGGCTGACGCTCGGTATCCACAGCCGCATTCCGGGCGTCGCCGACTACGTGGCGGAGCACGCGCGGGTGGGCAATCTCTACGTCAACCGCAACCAGATCGGCGCCGTGGTGGGCGTGCAGCCGTTCGGCGGCGAAGGGCTGTCCGGCACCGGGCCGAAGGCGGGCGGGCCCAATTATCTGGCGCGTTTCAGCACCGAACGCGTGCGCACGACCGACATCACGGCGACCGGCGGCAACGTGGGGTTGCTCGGCATCGGCGACACCTGAGCGCCAGACCCGGCGTCCGAAGGAATGGGGCGAAAGCGTGTCACGAAACCGTCGCGTGGCACTTCTGCAATCACGCCCTCAGCAAAGCCCGGCGGCGCGTTCTTGAACGTTGTCCCGCATGTCGGCCTGCGCCAGAGTCCTCGCATGGGATCGCGTACAGGATCCCATGCCCACGGCGGCCGACTGACGCGAGGCCATCGTGCGGGCCAGCTGGATGAAGGCGGGGTTGAGGCGCATTTGTGATCACAGGGTCCTGCCGGGTCGCGCGACCCGGCAGGACTTGGGCGCTGCGCTCACGCGCGGTTGACGAGCGCCAGTCCCGCCACCACCAGCACCAGAGCTGCGCCGTGGTACCAGGCGAGCTGCTCGCCGACGAGCAGCATGGCGAGACCAGCCGCATACACAGGTGTGAGGGTCAGGGCAGCGGAGGTCAGCACCGGACCGTTGCGCTTGAGGGCAACGTTGTAGCCGAGGAAGGCACCGATGCCGGTCGCCAGCACGGCCGCGGCCAGCCACGGCAGCATCCATGCCGCGAGTTGCGGCAGCGCGCCGTCGAGTTCCAGCAGCGCGAAAGGGACCAGCGCCAGCGTGGCAGCAGCGCTCATGACGGCGAACTGCGGCAGCGCGGTGAGGTGGGATGGCGTACGTCGCAACAGGATCGTGTAGACGACGAACACCAGCATGCCGGCCGTCGCCCACAGGTCGCCGGGCGTAAATGTGAGCGTGGCGATGACCTCCGGGTGGCCGCGGGTCACGATCAGGACCACACCGGCAAGACAGGCGGCGATTCCCCCCAACAGGGGTGCCGACAGCCGCTGGCGCCCGGCCGCGATCTCCCAGGCCGCGACAAAGGCCGAGGTGCAGCCGTAGATGAGGGCGATGTTGGTTGCGGGCGATGTCCGCGCCCCTTCGAACGCAGCATAGGCGCAAAACCCCATGCCGAGCATGCCGAGCACCGCGATCCGCACAAGATGGGGCGCGGGCGCGCGCCACACCTCACCCGTGCGCGCGAGCGCGAGCGCGCTCACGATCAGCGCGGAGAGGGACCAGCGCACAATCGACAGGGAAGCCGAGCCGAACCACTCCACCAGCGCCCGGCCGATCACAGGATTGAGCGCAAAACAGGCCGGGACCAGGGCGAGGAGGATCAGGTTCATGGCAACTGGCGGAACGGGAAGGGGAACGGGCTAGCCCTCGCAGATTGCACGGCTGCGGGCAAGGCGGGGCCGGCTCACGGCCCGCGCCGTTGCGATATGGGGCGCGAGGGGCCATCTTCAGGCACGCGTTAGGAGAGCGGGCGGACCATGACGGAGCGCAACAAGACCGGGAGCAAAGACGCATCCGGCGCGGTGCAGGGATCGGGCCCAGGCCGGGTGCCAGCGGATCGGCCTATGGGCCGGGCGCCGTCCGTGTCCTCGGAAGGCGAGGTTGCCGACTTCGTCCGGCGCATGAAGGATCTCGCGCCGGCTACGGCTATGGCCCGCGGTCGACTCGCGTTCGCCATGGACGCGACCATGAGCCGCCAGCCCACCTGGGACATGGCGCTCGCCCTGCAGGCTGACATGTTCGCCGCGGTGAAGCGCATCGGCGGCCTCGATGTGCAGCTCGTATACTTCCGCGGCACCGACGAGTGCCGGGCGTCACGCTGGGTGTCGGACCCCGATGCACTTTCCGCCCTGATGACGAAGGTCACGTGTGCCGGCGGCTTCACGCAAATCCGCAAGGTTCTGTCGCACGCGCGCACTGAAGCCGCGCGCAAGCCCGTCAACGCTCTGGTTTACGTCGGCGATTGCATGGAGGAAGACATCGACGATCTCTGCGGCCGTGCCGGCGAGCTGGCGCTGCTCGGCGTCCCCGTTTTCCTGTTTCAGGAAGGCCACGACGCCAAGGCGGAGCGCGCCTTCCGCGAGATCGCCCGGCTGACGAAGGGCGCCTACTGCCGCTTCGATGCGGGCTCGGCCGCGCAACTGAAGGATCTGCTCGCCGCGGTTGCCGTCTATGCCGCCGGGGGTCGCAAGGCGCTGGCCGCACTCGGCGGCCGCACCCCGCGCCTGCTGCTCGAGCAGCTGTCCTGATCGCGCGGGTTCTTCATGCTCTACATCCTGCTCGGTTTCGTGGCGCTGGTGGTGGCCCTCATCGCTGCACGGTTCTATGCCAACGCCAATCCGCAAGTTCTTGCCCGCCAGTTGCGCATTCTGGGCGGGGTGGCCGTCTTCGCCATCGCCCTCGTGTTCGCCGTGCGCGGCTCGCTCGGCTATGCCGCGCCGCTGGCCGCGTTCGGGTTCTGGCTTCTCTTCGGCGGCGGCGGTAGCGGCTGGGGCGGCTACGGCACGCAACCGTCTGCAGGCCAGGCTTCGCGCATCGCCACCGAATTCCTGGAGGTCGCGCTCGAGCACGACACCGCCCGCATCAGCGGCCGCGTTCTGAAAGGCCAGTTCGCCGGCCGTGCTCTAGAGGATTTGACGCCGCTGGAGACCGCCCTGCTCTGGCAGGACTGCCGCTTCGCCGACCCGCAGTCGGCACAAGTTCTGGAGGCCTACCTCGACCGCGCGCATCCGAGCTGGCGCGAGGACATGGCGCGCGCCGGCGGCGAGGCCTCGCAAACCGGCACCGGCATGAGCCGCGCGCAGGCCCTCGACATCCTCGGCCTCGGCGAGGGCGCCAGCGACGACGACATCCGCCGCGCCCACCGCGACCTGATGCTGAGGATGCACCCCGATCGCGGCGGCTCCACCTTCCTCGCCGCCAAGATCAACGAAGCCAAGGACGTCCTGCTGGGGCGCTGAGACCGCCGCCCGCCTTCACCGGCAAAGCCCATGCTGTGCCCTTTTTCGCCGCCCGTTAACTATTTGTTATCCATTCCCAGGCACACTGCCCCTATCCAATTCTTTGGATCCGAGTGGCCCTGCCCACTCTGTTTGACGCCTCCCTGTTAACTATTCAGCCGCCGATCAGGCGGCTTTTTTTTGCCCGCAATTTCGGGCGCTTGGCCCTCTTATCCCCGCCCCCTCTGGCTCGTGTTGTAATGGCGCCCGAAACAAACCCGGGACGCGCAAGACGAACGCCATGGATGCCACACCCAACCTCAGCCTTCCCATCCTGATGGCCGCACAGGCCCAGAAGCACGTCACCCACAACGAGGCCCTGCGGGCCCTGGACGCGGTGGTGCAGCTCGCCGTCGCCGACAAGGACCTCGCCACGCCGCCCGGCACGCCGGCCGACGGCGCCTGCTACCTCGTCGCTGCCAGCCCCATGGGTGCCTGGTCGGGCCAGGCCGGCAAGGTTGCCGCCTTCCAGGACGGCGCCTGGGCCTTCTACACGCCCCGGGAAGGCTGGCTTGCCTGGGTGGCGGACGAGGACACGCTCTACGTCTGGACCGGCAGCGCCTGGGCCGTGTTTGCCGGCGGTGGTGGCGGCAGCCTCGCCAACGTCGTGGAGGACGCCACGCCCCAGCTCGGCGGCGACCTCGACGCCAACGGCCACGGCATCGGCTTCGACGACGGCACCGGCCTCACCGACGACGCCGGCAATGCGCAGCTCATCCTGCACAAGACGGCGAGCGCCGTGAACCGCGTCGGCCTCACCAACGCCGCCATCGGCGCCGCGCCCCAGATCGCCGCGGAAGGCGGCGATAGCAACATCGACCTCACGCTGGCGGGCAAGGGCACCGGCCACCCCAAGGCCGCTCTGTTCGGCGTCAACGCCACCGCCGATGCCACCACCAAGTTCGTCGTCGCCGCCGCCGCCAGCCTCTTCAACCACGCCGGAGGAGGTCACCAGCACAAGGTCAACAAGGCCGCGTCGGGCGATACCGCCAGCCTGCTGTTCCAGACCGGCACCTCCGGCCGCGCCGAGATGGGCACTGCCGGCGACGACGATTTCCACGTCAAGGTCAGCGCCGACGGCTCGACCTGGAAGGAAGCTCTCGTTGTCGACCGCACCTCCGGCGCCGTCGCCCTCCCGCTGACGCCGCGGCGCGAGATCCTGACGGCGAACCGCACCTACTACGTGCGCACCGACGGCAGCGACGCCAACACGGGCCTCGCCAACAGCAGCGGCGGCGCCTTTCTCACCATCCAGAAGGCGATCGACACCGTCGCCAGCCTCGACCTGTCCGTCTACGACGTCGTGATCCAGGTCGGCGCCGGCACCTACACCAGCCAGGTCGCGCTGAAAACCATCGTCGGCGCCGGCCTGGTGACGCTGCGCGGCGACACGAGCACGCCCGCCAACGTCGTCATCAGCACCACCAGCGCCGACTGCATCCTCGGCAACTTCATCCAGGCGCGCTATCACATCGAGGGCTTCCGCCTCACTGCGGCCACGGCCGGCCGCGGCATCTTCGGCCTGGGCGGCGCCCTCAACATCACCTTCGGCAGCCTCGAGTTTGCCAGCGTCCCCAGCGGCTACTATCAGATCGCCGCCGGCCAGGGCTGCTCCATCGTCGCCAACGCCAACTACGCCATCGTCGGCGGCGCCGCCAGCGGCATGCACATCTTCTGCAGCAACGCCCACGTCTCCATCGCCGGACGCACCGTCACCCTCACCGGCACGCCCGCCTTCGGCGAGTTCGTACGCTGCATCTTTCTCGGCCTCGTCGAGGCCCAGTCCGCCACGTTCTCCGGTTCGGCAACGGGCGCGCGTTACAACATCTTCGGCAACGCCGTGATCTACACCAACAGCGGCGGCGCCACCCACTTTCCCGGCAACGCCTCCGGGTCTACGTCGAGCGGTGGGCAGTATCTGTGACGCGTTGCGGCTTTCTCGCCCGAGGTTGCGCGCTCATGTAGACTTGCGGGCATGCCGCAACACCGCATCGTCAGCCTCATCGCCAGCGCCACCGAGATCGTGTGCGCACTCGGCGCACGCGACCGTCTCATCGGCCGCAGCCATGAATGCGATTTTCCCGCCGACGTCCTCACGCTGCCACAGCTCACCGCGCCGAAGTTCAAGATCCAAGGCACCAGCGCCGAAATCGACGCCCGTGTGCGCGACATCGTGCGCGACGGCCTCTCCGTCTACCGCGTCGACGGCGACGCGCTGAAAGCGCTGTCGCCCGACGTCATCGTCACGCAGGACCACTGCGAGGTGTGCGCCGTCAGCCTGTCCGACGTCGAAGCCGCCACCTGCACCTGGACCGGCCGGGTGGTGGAGATCGTCTCGCTCAAACCCGACAGCATGGCGGATACGTATGCCGACATCCGCCGCGTCGCCCGCGCGCTCAGTGCTGAGCCAGCGGGCGAAGCCTTGGTTTCAGACATTCAAACCCGCATCGCCACCGTCGCGCGCCGCGTCGCCAATGCCCCGCGCCCGCGCGTCGCCTTCATCGAATGGGTGGAGCCCTTGATGGCTGGCGGCAACTGGATGCCGGAGCTGATCGAGGCCGCGGGCGGCGACAATCTGTTCGGCACGGCCGGCAAACATTCCGACTGGATGCAGTGGAACGAGCTTGCCGCCGCCGACCCCGACGTGATCCTGGTCGCTCCGTGCGGCTACGGCCTGCAACGCTGTCTTGAAGAACTGCCGCTCCTGCAAACCAAGCCCGGATGGCGCGATCTCAAGGCCGTCCGCTCGGGCCGCGTCTTCTTCGCCGACGGCAACGCCTACTTCAACCGCCCCGGCCCCCGCCTCGCCGACAGCACCGAGATCATCGCCGAGATCCTGCACCCTGAACTCATCACGCCACGCCACCGCGGCACGGCGTGGGTCACAATGACCATCTGAACCATCACCCTTTTGTCATCCCGAAATTCGCCGCAGGCGAGTATCCGGGACCCAGGGTCCCGCATGGCATCATCGACCGCATGCCATGGAGCTTCGCCTGCGCGGAGAATGACGTCAGGCCGCTTCCGCCCCGTAGTAGAGCATCGACACGTGCTCGGCCTCGGCGAAGAACAGCCAGCGCTCGACGATCAAGCCGACCGCCATCGCCAACACAGCCAACACGGAACCGGCGAGCCCCGCCACCGGCGCCGGGATCAGTGTCAGCAACATGGCCGCGATCGGCGCCGCAAACGCGAGCACCAGCACCAGCGTGCGCAACCTCTCCGCATGCTTGCGCGCAATCGTGTAGCCCATCTCGCGCATTACGAAGTTGGGCTGCGTATGCGGCGGCTCAAGCGGCCGCACCTTGCCGAGGTGCCCGAGTCCCGTCGCCATTTCCGCCGTGTAGCGCTTCTCGCCCGTATCGATCGCCTGCCAGTAGCTCACCTTGAACAGCGCGCCCAGCGCTAGCAGCACAATCGCCAGCCACGCTGGAAACGCGCTCGCGTGATCGAACAGATGCAGCAGCGCGTTGAACAGCACCGCGCCGCTCGCCAGCCCCAGCACGATGTAAAGTGGCGCCGTCAGCGGCTGATACCAGTGCCGGATGGTGCGCAGCGAAGCGTAGATCATGCCCGTCGTATACAGCGTCACCACCGCGCACACGGCCGTCAGCAGCGCCAGCGGCGTCACCAGACGCTCATAGAACACCCAGAGCAGCGCCAGCAGCCCCGCCGGCACGTACGTCGCCACCGCCATCACGCCCTCGCGCGACAGCCACGACGTCCGCCATTGCGAGAACGCGCGCCACGCCCGCTCCGGCCGCCCCAGGTGCGCCGTGGACGACAGAAGCCCCGCCGTGATCAGACCAAGCGCAGCCCCGAACCCCACGATCCCGAGCCACCGCTCCACCGGCACCAGACCGACCACCGCACCCAAGGCCAGCCAAACCAGCAGGCCATAGCCCGCGCCCGACGCCGTCGTGAACAGGATCACCGAATATGCGGGATGCATAACCGACCTAGCCGATCGCAGTGCACATGCGCGCCACAAGCGTCCCCTCCCCCCTTGTGGGGGAGGGGCAGGGAGGGGGGAATTGCAGAACATCAAAGGTCGGGGTTCCCCGCACCCCTAAACCCTCCCCACAAGGGGGAGGGGAATCTGCGTCCATTATGAAGGCCGTCTCAAGCATCGCCCTGCTCATCGCGACATCACGCGGTCGACCCACGCGAACAGCTTCTCGATCGCCGCCCCGGTCGCCACCTCCTTCTCGGTCGCGCGCGTAGGGGCCTGGGCCTCGTCGCGCCGCTGCCGCGGCGGCAGATACTTGTTCACGGGCTTGTAGCCGAACTCCGGCAACAGGTCGAAGCCGCCGCGCTCCGCCACCAGCTGCGACACCGCGCTCTTGGGATCGCCGATGTCGCCGAAGTGGCGCGCCCCCGTCGGACAAGCGCGCACGCAGGCTGGCACGCGATCTTCCGGCGCGAACGTCTCGTTGTAGATGCGGTCGACGCACAGCGTGCATTTCTTCATCACGCCGTCGTCGTAGTCATACTCGCGCGCGCCGTAGGCACACGCCCACGAGCACAGCTTGCAGCCGATGCACGTGTCCGGGTTCACCAGCACGATGCCGTCCTCGGCCCGCTTGTAGGAGGCGCCCGTCGGGCACACCGTCACGCAGTCGGGCGTCTCGCAGTGCAGACACGAGCGCGGGAAATGCACTGTGCGGCCCTTGTCGCCCTCGCCCACCTCGAAGCCGTGCACGCGGTTGAGCCACGCGCCGTGCGGATCGGCACCATAGGGGTCCTGGTCCGTCAACGGCGCGGAGTAGCCTTGCGTATTCCACTCCTTGCAGGAGGTCGCGCATGCCTGGCAGCCGACGCAGGTGTCGAGGTCGATCACCAGCCCCAGCTTCTTCGCGGTCGTGGCAGGCAGTGCCGTCATTCCGCCGCCTCCGCTCGCCGGCCTACACCCACATCCACAATGGCCTCGAACCGCGGCGATGTCTCGCCCGCCTCCTCCGCTGCCACTTTCTCCACGCGCACCTTGAGGTCGTACCAGGCCGCCTGACCCGTGACGGGGTCGCTGTTGGAGAAGCGATACCCGCCCCGCTGCTCCGGCAGCAGCTCCATGATGAGATGGTTGAGCAGGAAGCCGCGCGTCGTCTCCGGCGCGTCGGTGTCGAGCCCCCACGCACCCGCACGCTTGCCGATGGCGTTCCAGGTCCACACCGTGTCGGCGTTGACGCCTTCCATCAGCTTTACCTGCGCCTTCACCCGTCCGATCGCGCTGGTGATCCACACCCAGTCGTCGTCGGCGATACCATGTAGCGCCGCGCGCGCCCGGTTCATATAGAGACGGTTGCTCCCGTGGATCTGCCGCAGCCAGGCATTCTGCGAGCCCCACGAATGATACATCGCCATCGGCCGCTGCGTAATCGCGTGCAGCGGATAATCGCCCTCCGTCATCTCGCCTTCGAACGGCGGATACCAGAACGGCAGAGGATCGAAGTACGCTTCGATGCGCTTGCGATGCTGCTCCGGCGGCTGCACGGGCCCGTGCCCGCGCGCGGCAAGCCGCATCTTCTGCATGGTCTCGCTGTAGAGCTGGAAGTAGATCGGCGTCGGCGCCAGCCGGAAGCCCTTGTCGACCGACCACTCCGTGTAGTCGCGGTTGGCGTGCCGGAAGTAGCGCATGTGCGGCGGCAGGTGGTGCACATGGAAGCTGCCGTTGGCGATGTAGTGCTCGAGCTGCCGCGGATTGACCGCACCGCGCCCGAACTCACCGCCGTTGGCGCCGCGATAGCCCGCCAACGGCCCGATGCCCGGCCGCCGCTCGTGATTGACGATGTAGTCCGGATAGCCGCCCGGAAACTTCGCAGCGCCCGTCTCCGTCGTCATGCCCGGCAGCCCGAGCCGCACGCCGATATCGAGCAGCACGTCCTGGAACGGCCGCACGTCGCGGTCCGGCTTCACCACCGGATGCCGGATGGCATCTGCCGGCGCATCCGGTTCCGAGATCGGCCGATCGAGCAGCGAGATGCAATCCCACCGCTCGAGATAGGTCGTGTCCGGCAGCACAAGGTCGGCATAAGCCACCGTCTCGGACGCATAAGCATCCGAATAGATCACCTTGGGAATCTTGTAGTCGCCCGTCGCCTCGTCCTTCTCGGTGAGGTGCGCGAGCGTGGCGCCGAGGTTCATCGACGAGTTCCAGCCCATGTTGGCCATGTACATGAACAGCACGTCGATGGGATAGGGATCGCCGCGCGCCGCGTTGGCGATCACCATGTGCATCATGCCGTGTGCCGCGAACGGCGCATCCCAGCTGAACGCCTTGTCGATCCTCTGCGGCCGCCCCTGCGCATCCACCAGCAAATCTTCCGGTCCCGTCGGGAACCCGAGCTGCGGCCCCGGCAGTGGCTTCATGGGCTGCACGTCGCCTGGCTTGCCGCGCATCTTGAGGAATGGCGGCGTCTGCTTGGGATACGGCGCCTTGTAGCGGAAGCCGCCCGGGCAATCGATCGAGCCCAGCAGGATCTGCAGGACGTGAATGATGCGGCAGGTGTGGAAGCCGTTCGCATGCGCCGAGATGCCACGCATCGCATGCATGCCGACCGGACGCCCGATCATCTTCTCGTGCCGGCGCCCCAGCATGTCCGTCCACGGCACGTCGAACGTGATCTGCTCCTCGAACGCCGCATGCGCCAGCTCGCGCGCAATGCGCCGGATCGTAGATGCCGGAACGCCCGATTCTTTCTCTGCCCGCTCGGGCGCATACTCCGGCGACAGGAACCGCTCGGCCACCAGCTGGAACGACGGCACCGCCTCGCGCTTGTCCACCAGCTTGTAGGTTCCCGACATTGCCGGCACGAGGTCCGTCGCGATCGCGTTCGTCACCTTGCCGGTCTTGGTATCGAAGCACAGCGGCTTGCCGTCCGCGTCTCGCGCGATCAGCCCGTCGTCCTCGGCGCCGGCATCGCGGATTACCAGCCACGGCGCATTGGTGTAGCGGGCCAGATAGTCGAGATCGATTTTCTGCGTCCGCAGCAGCTCATGCACCAGCGCCGCCGCGAACAGGCCGTCGGTGCCGGGCTTGATGCCGATCCACTCGTCGGCAATGGCGTTGTAGCCGGTGCGCACCGGATTGACCGACACCACCTTCACGCCGCGCTTCTTCAGCTTGCCGAGCGCAATCTTGAGCGGGTTCGACGCGTGATCCTCCGCCACCCCGAACAGCATGAAGTAGCGCGTGTGGTCCCAGTCGGTCTCTCCGAACTCCCAGAACGAACCGCCGAACGTATAAAGCCCGGCCGCCGCCATGTTCACGGAGCAGAAGCCGCCGTGCGCTGCATAGTTCGGCGTGCCGAATTGCATCGCCCACCAGCCGGTCAGCGACTGGCTCTGGTCGCGCCCCGTGAAGAACGCGAGCTTCTTGGGGTCCTTCCGCCGCACGTCGCCCAGCCACGCAGAGGCTGTCTGCAGCGCCTCCTCCCAGGAAATCTCCTTGAACTCGCCGGAGCCGCGCGGCCCCACGCGCAGCAGCGGGGCCTTCAGGCGCGAGGGCGCGTAATGCTGCATGATGCCGGCGGAGCCCTTGCCGCACAGCACACCCTTGTTGACCGGATGGTCCCGGTTGCCGTCGATGTAGCGAACCTTACCGTCCTTCAGGTGCACCCTGATTCCGCAGCGGCAGGCGCACATATAACAAGTGGTGGTCTTGATCTCGTCGGCTGAGGGCACCGAAAGCAGGGGAGCGAGATCCGGCTCGTGCGGTCGGGACAACGTAAGGCCTCGGGAATGGGCGCGGAACCAAGCCTCAGCTCAACCGTTCAACGGTTGTGCCGAGAAAAGCCCGCGCGGTGCTGGGAACGTGTGGAGGATATTAGTTTAACAGTCCCGTCAAAGCCAGCAGAGATGTTCTCACTAGCGCGCGCCTGCAAGAGTGTTTTTATTGAGTTTGCAGATTCGCGGCGCGCCCTATACTGGCGGGCCCGAAACGCGCGCGGACGCAAGTAACCGGACCAGGATGCACCGTGCGAGACGTGACTTTCCTGCACAGCGTCCGCAATGCGTTCAAGCCGCCCTGGTCGCTGCGCGCATACCTGTTCGCTTTTGGCCTCACCCTTATCCTGCCCGGCATTCTGTTCGCGGCGGTCGGCATCGCCTGGATCCGCATCGCCGATCGTGCGGCCCAGGATCGCGCGACGCTGGAAATGGCGCGCTCCATCGCCAACGACCTGGACGGACACCTATCGGGCTTGATTACGACCTTGCGCGCGCTCGCCACATCCGAGGCCCTCGAGCAGGGTGATCTCACCTCCTTCTATCGGCAGGCCAAGCGCGCGCTGCCCAAGAGTGAGACCAACATCGTCGTCCGCACCCTCGACAATCGCCAGCTCCTCAACACCCGCGTGCCATGGGGCTTCGAGCTTGGCATGAGCGGTGATCCCATTGCCGATGCGGACCTGGTGAAAAGAGGTGAGCCCTGGATTTCCGACCTGTTCCAGGGCGCCATGGCCAAGGCGCCGCTCTACAGCGTCAACCTCCCTGTCACCCTTGCCGACGGGCGCGTCCTGATCCTCAACATGTCGCAGCCGGCCGCCTCCCTCGGCCGCTTTCTCACCTCGGCCGGCATCGAAAAGCCGTGGGGCGCCGCCATCTCGGATCGATCCAATCGCATCATCGCGCGCTCCCACGAGCAGGACGCCCATGTCGGCAAGCCGCTGACTGCGGAAACACTCAGGCAAACAAGGGGCCCGGAGGGCGTCTTCGACACCGTGAACCTCGCAGGCGAGCATGTCCTGCGTGCCTATACCCAGTCGCCGACGTCGGGCTGGACAATTGCGGTGTGGGTACCGCTCGAGGTGGCCGACAGCCGCTACTGGCGCTCGCTCAGGCTCGTCCTGTTCGGCGGCGCGGGGCTGCTGCTGCTGTCGACGTTGCTCGCAACATGGTTCGGCGGCATGATCGCCGGGCCGATCAATGCTATCACGGCTGCCGCAACACGGCTCGGCCGCTCGGAGGAAACCCCTCGCCTTCCCAGCTTCCCGCTGCAGGAGGCGAATGCCGTCGCCGGCGCGCTGCGCGGCGCCGCCACACAGCTCTCCGAGCGCCGCACCGCCATTCAAAACAGCGAGCGGCGCATTCGCGAGGCGCATGATCGCATGGCGCTTGCCCTCGAGGTGACAGGCCTCGGCATGTGGGAGCGCGATCTCACCACCGGCAAGATCACATGGTCGGAAGGGATGTACCGCATCTTCGGCCGCACGCGCGAGGAGTTCGGCGGCACCGGCGACGAGGTTCTGAGCTACGTCCACCCGGAAGATCGTGCCGCTTTCCGAAACGCCTTCGATGACAACGTGCGCAAGGGCAGCAGCGGGTTCGGCCAGGATTTCCGCGTCCTGCGCCCGGACGGCGAGGTCCGCTGGGTCTTGCGCCGCGCGCAGCTTGTCCGCAACGAGAAGGGCGCGCTGGCCACCATGCTCGGCGTGGCCCTCGACCTCACCGAGCGCCGCGACAAGGAGGAGCACATCACCTTCCTGATGCGCGAGCTTGCCCACCGCTCCAAGAACCTCGTTGCCGTGATCCAGGCTATCGCGCACCAGACGGCCCGGCACACCGACAGTGTCCCCGATTTCGTCGAGCGCTTCAGCGCACGCCTTGTGGCGATGGCGCGCACGCACGATCTGCTGACCGGCAGGGAGCGGGGCGGTGCCTCACTCGAAGATCTCGTACAAAGCCAGATCGAGCCGTTCGTGGAGAGCGCCGGCCGCCAGGTCGTCATCGACGGCCCCGCCGCGATTCTCGATGAAGCCACCACCCAGAACATCGGCTTTGCGCTGCACGAGCTCGCCACCAATGCCGCCAAGTACGGCGCGCTCTCGGTGCCTGAGGGGAGGGTTTCTATCACTTGGCAGCCGGTGACATCCGGCGACGGTGCACGCGCCCTGCGCCTCACGTGGCGCGAGATGGACGGTCCCGAGGTGACGCCGCCGACGCGCAAAGGGTTCGGACACATTGTCATCGAACGCACCGTTGCCGATAGCCTCGATGCCGAGGTGACCCTTGATTTCGCACCCACCGGCCTGATCTGGCAGGTGGATATTCCGGCCAAGCACTTTCACCTCGTATTCAGGTCGGCGGATACGCGCGCCCAGCTTGATGCTTGAGCATCTGGCTTTGCCAGAACGGCCGCAGTTGGCCTAGCATGCGCCATTGACGTTCAAGGATACTGCCATGCGTCTTGCTTTGTTTGCCGCCATGCTCACGATTGGCGCCGGCACTGTCGCCGCGGACCAGAACCGGCCCATCGTCGACGCCCACATCCACTACAGCCACGACACCTGGGACGTGCTGCCGCCGCCCGAGGCCATCAAGGTCTTGCGCCAGGCCGGCGTGAAGAAGGCGTTCGTTTCCAGTTCCAGCGATGATGGCACGCAGATGCTGTATCGTGCGGCGCCTGATCTCATCGTCCCGGTGCTGCGCCCCTACCGCAAGCGCGGCGAGCTTTCCTCCTGGGTGCGCGACCCCAGCATCGTGGCCCACGTCGAGGCCCGCCTGAAGGCCAACACCTACGCCGGCATCGGCGAGTTTCACGTCTTTGGCGCCGACGCTGACCTGCCGGTCATGCGCAGCCTCGTCGCCTTCGCCAAGGCCCGCAAGATCTTCCTGCACGCACACTCGGATGCCGATGCGGTGGAGCGCATCTTCAAGCAGGACCCGGACGCCCGCGTGCTGTGGGCCCACTCCGGTTTCGACCGGCCCGACAACGTTCGCGCCATGCTCGCCAAGCACAAGATGCTGTGGGCCGACCTGGCCTTCCGCAACGACTACGCGCCGGGTGGCCGTCTCGACGCGCCGTGGAAACAGCTCATCCTCGATTTCCCCGATCGCTTCATGGTTGGCACCGACACGCCCTCGCCCGAGCGCTGGTACTACGTGGTCGAACACGCGAAATTCTCGCGCACCTGGATTGCCGAGCTTCCGCGGGACGTGGCCGACAACGTCGCCTTCCGCAACGCCGAACGCCTCGCCGCATGGGCCCTCGGCCAGTGACGGCCGCGCGGCTCGGGCTCGCAATCTGGGGTGCGGCTCTCGTTGCGGCCTTCCCCGCTGCCCGGGCTCAGACCGCAACCGCCTGCCCCCCAGCCGAGCAGGCCTATGAGCGCTTGACAGAATCCGACACGGAGGTCGCCTACCGCTGGGATCCAGCCCCCCTCAAGGTCGGCCGGTTCTTCTCCGCCGACGTCATCGCTTGCCGGTCGCCCGCCCCTGTCACGCGCGTCAGCCTCGAGGCCACCATGCCGGCACACGGCCACGGCATGAACTACCGCCCCAAGGCCGTCGAGGTCGCGCCCGGCCACTATCGCTTCAGCGGCCTGATGCTCCACATGCCGGGGCGCTGGCAGATCACGGTCGATCTCTACGACGGCACCCGGCTCGTGCGCCGCCTCACCCGCGATCTCGACCTGAAGCCATGAGGCTTGCCGCACTGCTCCTTGCGACCGCACTCGCCGTCGCGCCCGCCGGTGCACAGCTGTTGTCCCCGCCTTTCGACGACACCGAGCGCGCCGCCATCCTGGCCCACGGTCCCTGGCCGCCGCCGCGCGCCGATGATCCGAGCAACCGCGTCTCGGGGAAACCCCAGGCCATCGCGCTCGGCCGCCGCCTCTTCTTCGACACGCGGCTCTCGCGCGAAGGCAACCGCTCGTGCGCCACCTGCCACGATCCTGCGAAATTCTTCACGGACGGCCGCGCCCGCAGCCTCGGCCGCGCGCGCCACGACCGCAACGCCATCGCACTCGCCAACCTCAGCCTCAACCGTTGGTTTGGATGGGCGGGCGCGACCGACAGCCTGTGGGCGCACAGCATCCGCCCCATCCTCGACGAAAAGGAACTCGCACTTTCACCCGACGAGTTGCGCCGGCGCATCTCGACCGATCGCAATACCGCGGCCCGCTACGCGCAGGTCTTCGGCTCGCACGCCAGCACCGACGATCCCGAGTTGGTTCTTGTCAACATCGCCAAGGCGCTGGCCGCCTTCCAGGAGACCATCCTCACCGGCCGCACGCCCTTCGATGAGTTCCGCGACGCGCTGGAGCGCAACGACCGGCCGGCGCAGGCACGTTATCCGCTCGCCGCACAGCGTGGCCTGCGCCTGTTCGTCGGCAGGGGCCGCTGCGCTGCCTGTCATCTGGGGCCCAATTTCACCTCCGGCGAGTTCGAGGACGTCGGCATCCCTTTCTTTGCGGACAAAGGTCGTGTCGATTCCGGCCGTCACGGCGGCATCGCCGCGCTACGCGCCAGCCCCTTCAGCCTTCTTGGCGGCTACAACGACGATGCCAGCCGCGCCAACGCAACTGCCACGCGGCACGTCGAGCCGCTGCATCGCAACTGGGGCGAGTTCCGCGTACCCTCAGTGCGCAACGTTGCCCGCACGCCCCCCTACATGCACAACGGCAGCCTGCCGACGCTCGCCGCCGTCGTGCGCCACTATTCGGAGGTCGACGAGGAGCGGCTGCACGGCACACCCGAGCGGCGCCTGCTGAAGCCGCTCCGCCTCTCGCAGCAGGAGAAAGCCGACCTCATCGCGTTCCTGCGCACGCTCTCGAGCCCAGTCGCGTCCGCACAGTAGATGGCACCCGCCTAGGGACAGCGGCGATAGCCGAACTTGCTGATCATGTCGCTGCCCGAAATGGTGTGGAACGCCGGTGTCTCCATGGCGCGGTTGGCCGTGAGGTAGGCGCGCAGCTTGGCATTGTAGGAATTCATCATGCGCTGAGTCGCGATCGGCTGCGCACCGGCGTGGAACAACAGGCGGGCATTGGGCTGAATGCACACGTTCGGAAGCGCCAGGAACATGGTGCAGGCGGATTGGCAGTGACCTGTGATCCGGAACTGCTCGCCGGAGCGCCGGAACTTCTCCACGTCCTGAGCGAACTCCACCGTCCTTCCGCCCTTGGCGTACGGCGCGGATGTTGCCGCCCACGCGGGGGCTGAGGCACCGAGAGCCGCCAAGCCAATCATAACCCCGATGAGCCGTCGCATGCTTCGAACCTCCGCTCGCAGATATCGTCTCAATGCAATTTCACCACCGGCTCCGTGCGCCGTGTAATGATGCGCGCCAGCGTATCGAGCGCCACCTTCACCGGACCGTGCAGGGCCAGCTGGTGCATCTTGTACAGCGACTTGTACATCAAGCCGGCGATGAACCCCTCGATGAACAGGCTGCCGCCCATCAGCTTGCCCATCAGGCTACCGACGGTCGAGTAGTTCCCCAGCGACACCAGCGATCCCAGGTCGCGATAGTGCCAATCGCGCAACGACATGCCGGCGATGCGGCGCGGGATCTGCTTGGCGAGGTGCGAGGCCTGCTGATGCGCGGCCTGCGCGCGCGGCGGCACGATCCCGCCGTGACCCAGCCAGGGACAGGCCGCACAGTCGCCGAACGCGAAGATGGCATCGTCCCGCGTCGTCTGCAGCGTCGGCCGCACCACCAGCTGGTTGATGGCGTTGGTCTCCAGGCCTCCGATATCTTTCAGCAGGTCCGGCGCCTTCACGCCCGCCGCCCACACCACCAACTCGGCCGGGATCGTCACCCCGCTCGCCAGCGTCACGCCGGTCGCCGTCACCTCCGTCACCCGCGCGCCCGTGTGCACCTGCACCTTCAGTTTCTCGAGCAGCTTCACCGCCGCATCCGACAGCCGCTCCGGCAAGGCCGGGAGAATGCGCGGCGCGGCCTCGATCAGATGGATCTTGATGTCCTTGTCCGGATCGATGCGGTCAAGCCCGTAGGCTACGAGCTGCCGCGTCGTCTTGTGCAACTCGGCCGCAAGCTCCGTGCCGGTCGCCCCGGCACCGATGATCGCCACCTGCAGCTGCTCGGGCCGCAGCGGCTCGGTCTGCGCATGCGCGCGCATGCACGCGTTTACCAGCCGCTTGTGGAACCGCTCCGCCTCCTGCGGCGTCTCCAGCGAGATGGCGTGCGTTTTGACCCCGCGCGTACCGAAGTCGTTGGTCAGGCTGCCGATCGAGATGACGAGCGTATCGTAGCCGATGGCGCGCGCCGGCGTGACCTCGCGTCCCTCGTCGTCGAAGACCGGCGACACCCTGATGAGGCGCTCGCCTCTGTCGATCCCGATCAGCCCGCCGAGCCGGAACGTGAAGCCATGCCAATAAGCCTGCGCCAGGTAGTCGATCTCATGCGTGCCCAGATCCATGCTGCCGGCGGCAATTTCGTGCAGCAGCGGCTTCCACAGGTGCGTGCGCCGCTTGTCGACCAGCGTTACCGACGCCTTCTTGCGCCGCCCCAGCCTCTTGCCCAGCCGCGTCACCAGCTCCAGGCCGCCGGCGCCGCCGCCGACCACCACAACGCGATGCAATTGGTCCGACATGCGTTACCCCACGCTGCCTGACGTTCCAACAATCTAGGCGTTATGCCCCCGCGCGCGGATCCCTGCCGAGGTGCCTGCAATCCGCCCGAACACGGCGCCGTTCATGAGCCCGGTGCCGCCGGGATAGTTGAAATAGAACAGCCCGCCGGTCATCTCACCTGCCGCAAACAGCCCCGAAATGGGCTCGCCCTCCGTGCTGATGACACGCGCATCGGTATCGATCTTCACACCCCCGAACGTGAAGGTGATGCCGCAGGTCACGGCGTAGGCTTCGAATGGCGGCGTATCGATGGTATTGGCCCAGTTCGACTTCGGCAGGGCCAGCCCGCGCGTCGCACGGCCGTCCTTGACGTTGGGGTTGAACGGCTTGTCGCCAACCGCCGCGTTGTAGGCTTTGAGCGTCTCGAGCGCCTTGCCGGCATCCACCCCGTCAAGCTTCTGCACCAGCTCTTCCAGCGTCTCTGCCCGCGCCTTGGTCACGCGCTTGATGCGGTACTCGTCGCGCAGCAGATGCAGCACCTTGGCATCGAAGACCTGCCAGGCGAACTGCCCCGGCTGGTTGAGGATCACGCGGCCGTACTTGGCGTAGGTGTAGTTCCTGAAATCCGCCCCCTCGTCGACGAAGCGCTCGCCGTTTGCATTCAACATCACGCTGAACGGGTAGCTGTGCTTCTGAAAATTGTCGCCCACGTCGAGGTCACCGAACTCGGGCGCATTGCGGTCCCATCCCACCGCGTGACAACCCGACCAGTTGCCGGCCGGCATTGCGCCGACGTCCAGCGCCATGCGGATGCCGTCGCCCGTGTTGAACCGGGTGCCGCGCACCTTGGCGAGGTCCCAACCCGGGCCGAGGTAGCGCGTGCGCCACTCCGCGTTGCTCTGGAAGCCGCCCGCGGCGAGGACGACGTTGCGGGTCGCGACCGTCTTGCTACGGCCGTCGTGACGCACGCGCACGCCCTGAATGCCGTCGTCGTCACTGACGAGACCGAGTGCCTTTGCGCTGTACACAATCGTGATGCCGTTCTTCCTCGCGCCCGCGGTCAAGGCCGTCACGAGGCCGGGACCGCCGCCGTGCGCTTCCACTGTCAGCCCGCCCCAGAACTTGAACTTGCCGTCGACCTTGAACGCCTGTCGCCCCCAGATCGGCGCGAACCGCACGCCCTTGCTGCGCATCCACCGCATGGTCTCGCGGCTGCGCTTCACGAGCGCCTCGAGCAACTCCGGGTCCGCGCGGTACTCCGTCACGCGCCCCATGTCGTCGAAGAACTGGTCCTCGGTATAGGTGCCGAAATCGGTGTTGTTGACCTCCTCGTCGGTCAGGTCCGGCATCAGCACACGAAGGTCCTCGACGCCGTCGTAGACGCAGCGGATGGCGCCCGCCGTGAAGCGGCTGTTTCCCCCGCATTCCTCTTCCGGCGCACGCTCGAGCACCAGCACAGAGACGCCATGCTCAGCCGCCGCAAGCCCCGCGCACAGTGCAGCATTGCCGGCGCCCACAATGACAACGTCGGCGGCAGCCGGCAGCATGAGATCCTCCAAGCGGGAAAGGCAGTGACCCATCTATAACAGGCGCTTGGTGGACAGCACCAGCCGCAGAAGGCTGGGAACGCGCTCAAAATATCAGGCGGCGCTCGCCTTGGCTTCGACGGCGTTCGCAAGCAGGGCCGCAATCTCTTTGCCCGGCTGCGGCTTGCCGAACAGATAACCCTGCACCTCGGTGCAGCCTTCGGCGCGGACAGAGGCGAGCTGGTCGTCTGTCTCGACGCCTTCCGCTGTCGTTTGCATGCCGAGACCCCGGCCGAGCGCCGCAACCGCGCGCACGATGTTGAGCGAGCCGATCCCCTCCGTGATATCGCCGATGAAGGACCGGTCGATTTTGATGCGGTCGAAGGGGAAGCTTTGCAGATAGCCGAGCGAGGAGTAGCCGGTGCCGAAATCGTCCATGGCGATGCGCACGCCGATCTCGCGCAAGCTGTAGAGCGTCGCCAGTGTGGCGTCGCTGTCCTGCAGCAGCGCAGACTCCGTGATCTCCAGTTCGAGCCTGTGCGCCGCCAGTCCGCTCGCCGCCAGCGCACCGACGACGACCTGCACCAGACCCGGATTTCTGAACTGCACGGGCGAAAGGTTCACGGACACGCGGGTATCGTTCGGCCACGTAGCCGCCGCCGCACAGGCCTGCCGGATCACCCATTCGCCGAGCGGCACGATGAAGCCTGTCTCCTCGGCCAGGGAAATGAACGTGCTCGGCAACAGCAAACCGCGCTCCTGGTGGTTCCAGCGCAGCAGGGCTTCCAAGGCCGTGATGCTGTTGCTATCCAGACTGACGACCGGTTGGTAGTAGAGTTCGAACTCGCCGTTCGGCAGCGCTTTACGCAGGTCGCACTCGAGGGCACGGCGCTCCTGCATGTGCTGGTCCATGCCGGCTTCGAAGAAGCGATAGGTGCCGCGACCGTCGTCCTTCGCCCGATAGAGCGCCAGATCCGCATTGCGCATCAACTCGTCGGCCGCCTGCCCGTCTGTGGGGCCCGTGGCAATGCCGACACTGGTGCCGATCACGACCTGACGGCCGTCAATGTCGTAGGGCTCGCTGATCGATTCGATTACGCGCCGCGCTAGCGCCGTCGCATCCTGGGGCCGATCGATGCCCACCTGCAGGATTGCGAACTCGTCGCCGCCCATGCGCGCGATCGTGTCCGTTTCCCGAACCAGCGCCCTGAGCCTGTCGGCAACATCTCGCAGCAGCTTGTCTCCGGCCGGATGCCCCATGGTGTCATTGATGTGCTTGAAGTGATCGAGGTCCAGCAGATGCACGGCCAGCGCATCACCCCGCTTCACGCGCGCCAGCGCCTGATCGAGCCGCTCGCTGAGCAGCACGCGGTTAGCCAGCCCCGTAAGCGCGTCGTGCAGCGCCATGTGGGCGATCTTGGCCTCCGAGCGCCGGCGCTCGGTCACGTCCATGTAGGTCGTCACGAAGCCGCCGTCCTCGAGCGGCACGCCACGCACTTCTAGCGTGGTGCCGTTGGGACGGTCACGCTCGAGCACGTGCGCCTCACGTTTGCTCATGAGCGCCATCCGTGCAGCCACCTGCTCCTCGACGTCGCCAGGTCCATATTCCCCGCGCGCGGCATTGAACCGCATGATGTCCTCCATGGACGGCGGTCCGTGCGCGAAGAGACTGTCCGGGAGCTCCAGCAGCCGCCGCCCGCGCTCGTTCAGCAGCACAACGCGCAAATCCTTGTCCAGGAACGAGATGCCGCCAGGGAAGCTGTCGATGATGGTTTGCAGGCGGGACGTCCGTTCGCTCAGCAGCCTGTTGTTGTGTTCGAGCTGCGCCAGGAGCGTCTGCCGTTCCGTCACATCCTGATGCGTGATGACATGCCCGCCACTGGTCGCCCGGCGATGCGCGACATTGATGATGCGGCCATCCGCAAGCGTCTGAATCTCGCTGTCGATTTTGCCGAACTTGCCAGCCTGCTGGTCGGCATATCCCTCAGGGTTCGGCTCGCTGTAACAGCCATTGGCTGCGCGGTACGCCACGATCTGACGGGCTGACGTGCCGGGTGCAACCTGCTCAGGCGTCAAGCCGTACATCTCGGCGTAGAGCTTGTTGCAGATCAAAAGGCGCTGCTCGTCGTCGAACAGCGCCAGTCCATGAGACATGTTGTTGAGCGCGATATCGAGCTGATCGTTGAGGCGCTCGCGCTCGGTTACGTCCTCGTGCGTGGTGACCAGCCCGCCGTCAGGCAATGGGCGCCGCAGCACGGACAGATACCGCCCGTCCGACAGACGCACCACGTTGGACGCCTCGCGGCTGAAGCCGGCAATCGCGTTTTCGACGAACGCCTCCGCGTCGATGTGGCTATAGGCGCCGGCACCGACGCGGGCCTTCAGAATATCGTGCAGCGTGGTGCCGCGCTTCACCTGCTCGGGTGTCAGATCGTAGAGCTCGGCGTAGCGATCGTTGGCCATCACGACGCGCTTATCGGCATCGAAAAGGCACAAGCCTTGCGACATGCTGCTCAGGGCGGCGTTGAAGCGCATATTCTGCGCCTTCAGCTCCTCTTCGCGTTGCTGGAGCAGCTCGTTCTGGTGCGCGAGCTGGGCCGCCAGATCCTCGCGCTCGGTGATGTCCTGGTGAGTGGTCACCCAGCCGCCGCCGGATGTCGGCCGGATGGAAACGGTAATCGTGCGCCCGTCACCGAGCTTGCTGGTCAAGTGGCTGACGCGGCCGCGTGCCACGCGTTCCTGCATCGTGTTGACGACCTGGTCGACCGTCAGGCCGGCGTACAGGCCGTTGGCAATGCGCAACGCGGTTATGTCCCGCAGGCTGGTGCCGGGCTTCACCTGCTCACGCGTCAGGCCGTACATGGCGGCGAAATGGTCGTTGGCGATCACGACCCGCGAATTCTCGTCGAACATGGCAAGGCCCTGGACCATGTTCTCCAGGGCCATGTCGAAGCGGAGGTTCTGAGCCTGCAGCTCTGCTTCACGTTGTTGAAGCAGCTCGTTGCGGCTGGCCAATTGCGCCGTTAGCCGCTCGTTCTCCGTCACGTCCTGGTGGGTGGCCAGCCAGCCGCCGTCGCCGCGCGGATGCACGGTCGCCACCAGCACCCGGCCGTCGGTCAATCGATTGGTGACGTGCGTGACCTTGCCCAGGGCGATGCGCGCGCGAACAGACTCTACATACTCGTCCGTCGAGCCGGCAACCAGGCCGGCGGCAATGCGCTTGCGGACGATCTCGCGCAGGGTCGTCCCGGGCCTGACGTCCTCGGGCGTCAACCCGAACAACTCGGCAAACCTGTCATTGGCGACAACGACACGCTCGTTCGCGTCAAACATGACCAGGCCGTGCACCATGCTGTCCATGGCCGCATCCAGGCGCTGGTTCTGGATCTCCAGCCTCTCCTCTCGCTCGCGGAGCAGGTCGTTCTGGAACTCGAGGCGCGTGTTGACCTTCTTTAAGTCGCCAAGGGACCGGTCGACCACACGCAAGGGGAGAACGGCAAACGCCAAATAGGCGGCTATGCCTAGCCCCAACGAGCCCAGGAACACCAACAATGCTTCGACGAGTAGAGGACGCAGGCTCGAGCAGACTTCGACCGTCCCCACCTGCACACCGGATGAATAGACGGGTGCGCTGCGCGTCACGACCGGCCACTCGAGCCCCGGACCCTTCTCGACCAGCGTCTGGCCGTATATATCGAGGATCTGGCGATGCGTGGGGGCATCTCCGCGCATGCGCACATCCTCGAGGGTGGCCATGGCGCGCGTGTCGTAACGCCATGGCGTCTCCGAGGCGTGGACGAGCGGCGCCGCCCGCATGGCCGTCAGCTCGGCCGCGTGCGTCAGCCCGTCCGTCTCCTTGACATAACCGATGATGCCGTAACCGATGGGAACGATCAGGGCCGTGACGACGGCGACGATGGCCCCCAATGTCCGCACAAGCGTGCGCGGTGAATTTGGTCGCGTGTTCCGCACCAGCCGCTTGACCTCGCGCCGTCCCATCACGGACAGCGGACGTAGGGCGGCCGCGATGCGCAATTTGTCGAGGGAGGAGTAGACGGCAGATATCGCGGCGCGCGCACGCACCACGATAGCTGATTGTCTGTATACGCTCCCTTGCATTTCCTTCCCCGCAGTCCAGGCTGAAAGAAATACGGGAGGTGTTGCTAACAGTTTCTTTTTTTGTCCGTATTGGACGCAAGTTTGCTTCCAGAAATCTCGTAACGCGATGTAAATGAAACGTTGCGAGGACATTACTATTCTCCGATCCTGTGAGGTATCGGAGGACGCGTCCCGCGATCCTCCGTGCAGAAATTCGCGAGGAACAGCGCATGGACCGCAAAAAGCTCGCATCGCTGCGGGAGAAATATGCGAACACCGCACCCGGCGCGTCGCACCATCCGAAGTTCAAGCGGGCCATTGAGACAATCTTTGCGGGTACCGACCGCAGGCCGAAGCCCTATGAAGGCGTTGCCACCTTCCTCGACGCGCCGCTTCGGCCGCTGGCGTCGGGCCCCTCAGCCCTCTCCGGTCTGGACGTCGCCATAGTGGGCGTCCCCTACGATCTAGGCGTCACCAACCGGCCGGGTGCCCGCCTGGGGCCGCGGGCCGTCCGGGCCATCGAACGCATCGGGCCCTATCACCACGTGCACGAAACCCTGCCGCTCCACGATATCGCCGTCGCCGATGTCGGAGACGTACCTTTCCGCAGCCGCTACAGCATCGAGGACAGCAACGCCGACATCGAGACAACGTTTTCAAGGATTGCCGAGACCGGCGCCGTGCCGCTCGCTGTCGGCGGCGACCATTCGATCTCGTTTCCGATTCTCAAGGCGCTGGGCGCCTCACGCCCGCTGGGCCTCGTGCACATCGACGCGCACTGCGATACCGGCGGCCCGTTCGAAGGCGCCAAGTTTCACCACGGCGGACCGTTCCGCCAGGCCGTGCTGGCCGGCGTTCTCGATCCGGAACGGGCGATCCAGATCGGCATTCGCGGCGGCGCGGAGTATCTTTGGGAGTTCTCCTATGTAAGCGGCATGACCGTTCTGCACGCTGAAGACTTTGCAAGTCTCGGTGTGCCCAAGGCCATCAAGAAAATCCACGAGGTCATCGGCAGGGGCCCGGCCTACATCTCCTTCGACATCGACAGCCTGGACCCGTCGTTTGCCCCCGGCACCGGCACCCCGGAGGCGGGCGGCCTCACGACACGCGAAGCGATGGAGCTTGTCCGCGGATGCGCGGGCCTCAACATCGTCGGCGGGGACGTTGTCGAGGTCGCGCCGCAGTACGACGCCACCACAAATACGGCCCAGGCCGCAGCGCAGATGCTGTTCGAGCTGCTCGCCGTCGTCGCGCTCGCGCGCAAGAAAGCCCGATGAACGCGCGCGTTGCCACGCCAGCGGCTGGCACCTAGTGTACGTACGCCTTTCAACCGCATTCCGGATCATCCATGTCCAACATCAATCCTGGCCCGTTCACGACCCGGCCCGAGATCGACGGCACGTTCGGTGTGGTCGCCTCAACGCACTGGATCGGAACCGCGGTCGGCATGGGCATCCTGGAGCGCGGCGGCAATGCCTTCGACGCCGGCATCGCCACCGCCTTTGCCCTGCAGGTGGTCGAGCCGCATCTGTGCGGCCCGGGCGGGGACGTACCCGTGATGATTTGCGAGGCCGGAACGTCTCAGCCGAAGGTGATCTGCGGTCAGGGGCCAGCGCCGGCGGGAGCAACCATCGCCCACTTCCGCGACCGCCTCGACCTCGACATCGTGCCCGGCACCGGCCTGCTGCCGGCCTGCATTCCGGGCACGTTCGAAACCTACATGATGGTGCTGCGCGACCACGGCACGCTGCGCCTGCGCGACGTGCTGGAGGCCGCGATCGGCTATGCCGAGAACGGCCATCCGCTCGTGGAGCGGGCATCGGCCACGATCGCCACCGTGGCGGAGTTGTATCGCGACCACTGGCCGACCTCCGCCGAGGTCTACATGCCAGGCGGCAAGGTCCCGCGCCCGGGCGCGCTGTTTACCAACAGGCGCCACGCGGAAACCTACAAGCGCATCCTCAAGGAGGCGGAATCCGGCGGCGGCACACGCGAGCAGGAGATCGAGAGAGCGCGCGCGGCGTGGAGCAAAGGCTTCGTTGCCGAGGCCATCGGCGCGTTCTGCCGCAATAACGAGATCATGGACGTGAGCGGGCGCCGGCATCGCGGGGTCCTGACGGCGCAGGACATGGCCGGCTGGCTGCCGACCGTGGAGGAACCGGTCCATCTCGACTACGGCAGCTACCGTGTGTTCAAGCCGCAGGCATGGACGCAGGGGCCCGTACTGCTCCAGATGCTGGCCCTGCTCAAGGGCTACGACATCGACCGCCTGGCACCCACGGACCCCGAATTCATCCATACCTGGGTCGAATGCGCGAAGCTCGCCTACGCCGACCGTGAGGCCTTCTACGGCGATCCGAAGTTCTTCGACGTGCCGATGGAGACCCTGCTGTCGGAGACCTACAACGCCGAGCGTCGCAAGCTCGTCACCAGCGAGGCGTCCATGGACCAGCGCCCCGGCACGGTCGGCGCGCTGGGGGGACGCGTCATCGTGAAAGGCGCACGTGCTGCCGGTGCCGGCGCTGGAGAACCCACGTTCGCCCCCATCGATACAGGCCACGGCGCCGACGAGGTCAGGTCACGCAGCGGCGAGGTGCGCGGCGATACCGTGCACATCGACATCATCGACCGGCATGGCAACATGTTCACCGCTACACCGTCGGGCGGCTGGCTGCAGTCCTCGCCGGTTATTCCGGATCTCGGTTTCCCGCTCGGCACGCGCGGCCAGATGTTCTGGCTCGAGGAAGGGTTGCCTGCCTCGCTGGCGCCGGGCAAGCGTCCGCGCTCCACATTGTCAGTTGGCATGGCGCAACGCGACGGCAAGCCGTACATGAGCTGGGGCACGCCGGGCGGCGACCAGCAGGATCAGTGGAGCTGCCAATTGTTCCTGCGTCACGCCAGCCGATCCTCTTCCCAGCCCAGAATGAATCTGCAGGAGGCGATCGATGCGCCCGCATGGCATATCGAGCATTTCCCGCTCTCGTTCTGGCCGCGCACGGCACGGCCGGGCGTATTGGTGGTCGAGGGCCGCCTGCCGAAAGCAACCGTGAACGAGCTCAAGCGACGCGGCCACAAGGTCGAAGTCGGCCCGGACTGGTCGGAAGGCCGCGTCACGGCTGCCGCACAGGACGGCCGCCACCGCCGTGCCGCGGCCAACGCGCGCGGCATGCAGGGCTACGCGGCGGGCCGCTGAACGTCCTGGGGAGGGCGTGCATGACGTTCTCGATCATCGCCCGTGATGACCTGACTGGCCGGATCGGCATGGCGGTCGCCAGCAAGTTCTTTGCCGCAGGCGCGCGCAGCCTGTTCATCAAGTCCGGGGTCGGCGGCATCGTGAGCCAGGCGGTCTTCAATCCCTACTACGGCCCACGCGGCCTGGCGCTGTTGGCTGCCGGGGCCTCTGCACCGGACGCGGTACGCCTGCTGACGGCCACCGATACCGGCCGCGAGCGCCGTCAGCTTATGGCGCTGGACCGAGAGGGACGTTTCTCTGCGCACACCGGTGGGCAGTGCCCGGCTTGGAGCGGTCACCTTCTGCGCCAAACCTACGCTCTCGCCGGCAATATTCTCGCCAACGCGGACGTCCTCGACGCCATGGCCGACAGCTACGACGCGAACTTTGCCATGCCGTTCGCGCGCCGCCTGATCGCAGCCATGCAAGCCGGCGAGGCCGCCGGCGGCGATGCGCGCGGGCGCCAGTCGGCAGCCCTGCTGATTCATGACCAGGAGGACTACTCCTTGCTGGACTTGCGGGTTGACAATCATGCAGACCCGCTCGCCGAACTCGCCCAGCTGGAGGAGGCAGCGCGGAGCGGCTGGGTCCATTTCCGCCGCGTCCTCCCCAACAGTCGGGAGCCGGACGGCGTGCTCGATCCCGATGAGATCGACGCGAGGATTGCAGCCTCCAAGGCCGAGGACTACGAATAGGCACGTCGCCGCGGGCGACCTTGCGCCGCACGCGCGCTGCGGCGAAACGCGCAACATTGCGGGCCCATGGCAACACAGCACGCACACGTAACCCATACCGCCGCGCATGGCCGCTCCGTGAACCCCGTGCGCGTGTGGCTGTTCGCTGTTGCTGCGCTCGTCTGCGTGATGGTGAGCATCGGCGGCGCAACCCGTCTCACCGGCTCCGGCCTCTCGATAACGGAATGGCAGCCGATCATCGGCACGGTTCCGCCCCTCACCGATGCCGCCTGGCAGGAGGCCTTCGATAAGTACCGTCAGATCCCGCAGTACCAGAACGTCAACAAAGGGATGAGCCTGTCGGAGTTCAAGTTCATCTTCTGGTGGGAGTGGTCACACCGTTTCCTGGCACGCCTCGTCGGTGTCGTTTTCTTCGGTCCCTTCGTTTTCTTTCTCGCCACCGGACGCATCTCCCGCGCCCTGGCCCCTAAGCTCGGCGCCATCTTCTTCCTCGGAGGTCTTCAGGGCTTCATCGGCTGGTACATGGTGCGCTCGGGGCTTTCCGGGCGGGTGGACGTCAGCCAGTACCGTCTGGCGCTGCACCTGTCGCTCGCCGTCCTGATCCTTGGTGCGATCCTGTGGATCGCGATGGGCCTTCGCCAGCCTGCCGGGCGCCGTGCGACGGAGGGGTTGCCGGGCTACCGTACTTCAGCAGGGATCGTCGGCCTCGTGTTTCTCCAGATCGTCGCCGGGGCCTTTGTTGCCGGCATGAAGGCCGGTGCCGGTTACAACACCTGGCCGCTGATGGACGGCCGCTTGATCCCTGACGGCCTGTTCGCCCTCCACCCGCGCTGGGCCAATCTGTTTGAGAATGCGCTGACCGTTCAGTTCAATCACCGGCTGCTCGCCTACATTCTGTTTATTGCCGTGGCATGGCAGGTCTGGCGCGTCGTGCAGCGCACCGAGCATGGTTCAGCGCAAACGTCGGCGATGGCATTGCTGCTCGCCGTCATCGCTCAAATCGGACTTGGCATCTGGACGCTGCTGGCGCGCGTTCCCATCGAGCTGGGGCTCGCCCATCAAGCCGGCGCGGTCGCCGTGTTCTGGATCGCGATGTGGCACCTGCACGCCCTGAGCCCGCAACGGGACGCGATCCGCTGAGCGCCGCGGCAGAATGCTTTGGCAGAGGCGGCGTCGCACGCTAGCTTCCTTGCCGTCGAAGGCATCTCGGGTTCCTCATGCCGCCCCGCGACTCCAGTACGGAACGTGTGCCCGATGCCGCCCCCGGCAACTGGGTGGACCGGCTGTCTCCGGCCGCGTGGAAGCCCTACATGCGGCTGGCCCGCTTCGACCGCCCCGTCGGCGCCTGGCTGCTGCTGTTTCCTGCGTGGTGGAGCCAAGCACTGGCCGAAGTGTCGCTCGGCCATTCCTTTCCGAATGTCTGGTACCTGGTGCTGTTCTGGATCGGCGCCTTCGTCATGCGCGGTGCAGGCTGCACCTATAACGACATCGTTGACCGGGACTACGACGCGCGCGTTGCCAGAACCGCCGCGCGCCCCATCCCGTCAGGACAGGTCTCCGTCTTTCAAGCCTACCTCTTTCTCGGTGGCCTGTGCCTGATCGGCTTGCTCGTTCTTGTCCAATTCAACCTGTTCACGATCATCCTCGGTGCGAGTTCTCTCATCCTGATCGCGCTCTATCCCTTCGCCAAACGCGTCACGTTCTGGCCACAAGCCGTGCTTGGCCTCACCTTCAAGTGGGGCGCGCTGGTCGGCTGGGCAGCGGTCGCAGGCAGCCTCTCGCTCACGCCGATCGTGTTCTACGCAGGCTGCATCTGCTGGACGATCGGCTACGACACCATCTACGCGCACCAGGACAAGGAGGACGATGTGCTGGTCGGCGTGAAGTCGACCGCGCTTCGCTTCGGCCGGGCAACTCCGCAATGGCTATCTGCCTTCTTCATGGGCGCGCTGCTGCTTTGGGCGGCGTCAGCTTTGCTGGCCGGCGCTCAACTTCCGACCTTTCTGGCGCTCGGCCTGGCCGGTGCCCACTTTGCCTGGCAGGTTGCCACCCTCGACACCGACGATCCCGTCAACTGCCTGGCCCGCTTCAAGTCGAATCAAACTGTCGGCTGGATTCTGTTCGCAGGCCTCGTTGCCGATATGATACTTGCCGGCGGCAGCATCGGCTGACACGATTCGCGGCAACCTTGAACTCGGCCCAGGATTCTCGCATGAGTGCCAACGACGGCGCCAAGACATCCAAGCAATTGCTGCATCTGGTATTTGGAGGCGAGCTCAAATCGCTGGACGCGATAGAATTCGCCAACGTTCAGGCCCTCGATATCGTGGGCATCTATCCGAACTATGCCGAAGCCTATCGCGCCTGGAAGGCCGCCGCCCAGCGCACCGTCGACAACGCCCAGATGCGCTACTTCATCGTCCACATGCACCGCCTGCTCGACCCGGAACTCACCGGACCGCCGCGTTCGTGACACTTTGGCACGGCGAGGCTGTTACGCCCCGCTGATAGGAAGCTCGGAACTCACCGCTCGCCACCTCACCGGAGGAGACTTGGGGGAAGCTGCAGAAGCTTCAGCCGAAAGGAAGCGCAAGCGCGGCTTTGACGCGCAGGCGCGCGGCACCCTGCGGCGCTTTCTTTACGATTGGATATGGCCGCGGCGTGGCGAGGTCGCGATTGCGCTCCTGATCACGGCAGGCCTCGCCGCGCTCACAGGCGCCTATCCACTCATCATCAAGTACGCCTTCGAGGCGGTGGAGAAGGGCGGCAACGACGCTCTCGGTTGGATCATCGCATCCATTCTGGCCGTGACGGCCGCGCGCAGCGTGTTTCTCTATCTGCACCAGGTTGCCAGCACGCGCGTGGTCATGGGCATGGTGGTTGACATCCAAAAGCGTGCGTTCTCCCACTTGATGGGAGCAGACTACGCACGCCTGGCACGCGATGCCACGGGCCATCTCGTTTCGCGACTGACGAACGATCTCAATTTCATTCAAAGCTCCGCTCAGACCGCGATCGTATCCTTCATTCGCGACGTCCTCTCCATCATCGTCCTCACGGGCGTCATGTTTCATCTGGATTGGAAGATGACCCTGATCGTGCTGGCGGTGAGTCCGATTGCGATCCTGCCGATCCGGAGTGTCGGCCGGCGCATGCGCGCCGTGGCACGGCGCACGCAGGTGGAACTTGGAGGCACGACCGCCCGCCTCACGGAGACATTCTCCGGATCGCGGCTGATCAAGGCCTTCAACCTGGAAGACTACGCCCGCCGCCGTTTGAACCAGAACTTCGATCAGGTCTTTGCGCTACGCATGAAGTCCGTTCGTGCACGTGCGCGCGTCGGCCCCATGCTGGAGGCCCTAGGCGGCGCTGCGGTTGCCGGCGCGATCTCCCTGGCCTATTGGCGCATTGCCAGCGGAGGAACTACGGTCGGCAACTTTGTCGCGTTCATGACGTCGCTGATACTGATGTCCCAGTCCATCCGCTCGCTTGGCACGGTCTCGACCGCAACCATGGAGGGCCTTTCGGCAGCGGACCGGGTTTACGAGTTACTTGATGAGAAGCCCGTCGTCGTCGACAAACCCGACGCCCAACCGCTGCGCGTGAGCCAAGGGTCCATCACATTCGACAATGTCAGCTTTGCTTATGCCGCCGGCGGCGAGGTGCCGGCGATCCGAAATTTCTCGCTCATCGTGCCTGGCGGAAAGACGGTGGCCCTTGTCGGCCGGTCGGGAGCCGGCAAGTCTACAGTGATCAATCTCGTCGCACGCCTCTTCGACGTCAACGACGGCGCCATCCTGATCGACGGTCAGGATGTACGCGACGTCAGCCTCGTCAGCTTGCGCCGCGCCATGGCGATCGTCAGCCAGGACATCACGCTGTTCGATGACACCATTCGCGCCAATATCGGCCTCGGCCGGCTTGAGGCACTGGAGGAGGACATCGTTGCGGCGGCCAAGGCTGCAGCTGCACATGATTTCATCATCGAACAGCCCCACGGCTACGATACCGTCATCGGCGAAGGCGGTCTTCGTTTGTCCGGCGGTCAGCGCCAGAGGCTCGCCTTGGCTCGCGCGATCGTGAAAGACGCCCCAATCTTGCTGCTGGACGAGGCAACCAGCGCGCTCGACACCGAATCAGAGCGCCTTGTGCAGAAAGCGCTCACACAGTTCACCCGCAACCGGACCACCCTCGTTATCGCCCACCGCCTCTCCACCGTGCAGCGCGCCGACCTGATTTGCGTGATGTCCGAGGGCCAGCTTGTGGAGGTCGGGACGCACGCCGAACTGCTGGCCCGCGACGGTGATTACGCCCGGCTGTGCCGGTCGCAAGTTCTGGCCGACGTGGACGAGGCGCCGCAACCTGCGGAACCCTAGGACAAACGTGGGCAGGGCCGCGGAAAGCGCGGCACATAACCGCGAATCGATGCTTTCGATGTAGGATCAGGATCGGCTATAGAGTCCGCGGTTACCGACGGGGCGGAGACGTATCGCGGTTGCATCCAGCCGGCAGGAACGCCGCTTCATGGCGATGACACAGCAAAAGCCGCCAGGACTGATCGCCTCTGCGACGGGTTCCCTGCTCGCGCGCTACATCCGCTTTGTTGCCAGATCCTCCCGCCAGAACGAGGACGTTATCGTCCGTTTCGAGGAGCACTCTCACCACCATCCGTGCGTCGTCACGATGTGGCACGGGCAATTCCTCCTGCTTCCGCTCATAAAATATCCAGGCTTCGAAGCCGACGTGATGCTGGCCCGTCACGGCGACGCCGAGATCCTCGGGGCCACGCTGCGGAACTTCGGCATCACCCTTATTAGAGGCGCTGGAGCAGCCGGCCGCCGCAAGAAGGATCGCGGCGGCACACACGCCTACCGGGCTGCCGTTCAAGCTTTGCGTGACGGCCGCTCGGTCGCCATGACGGCGGACGTTCCGGGCGGCGAGGCGCGGCAGGCGGGGCTCGGCGTCGTGATGGTCGCCCGCCAGTCCGGCAGACCGATCCTGCCGATGGCGATCGCGACATCGCGTTATCTCGCGTTCAACACCTGGAGCCGCATGACGGTCAACCTGCCGTGGTCCGACCTGGGGTTCGCCATCGGAGACGCCATTCACGTACCGCGCGACGCCACCCCCGAGCAACTCGAAATCTGTCGCAGAGCCGTCGAGGACTCGCTCAACGCCACAACCCAACTGGCGTATGTGCGCGCCAATGGCGACCCCGCACGCGCAACACCCGGATTGCCCCGCGGCTCCACCGAACCCGGCTTCCGGCTTCGCGCATATCGCACGCTGACCTCGATTGCGCGGCCGGTTGCGCCCATGCTGCTGAGGATGCGCGAGCGGCATGGCAAGGAAGATCCGGCCCGGCGCAATGAACGGCTCGGCCAGCCCGGCGCGCCCCGCCCGCAAGGGCGGCTCGCATGGTTCCATGCCGCAAGCGTCGGCGAGACAAACGCGATCCTGCCGCTGATTGCGGCACTACGTGAGGAGCGGCCTGCGCTTTCCTTCCTGCTTACGACCGGCACGGTCACGTCGGCCAAGCTGGCCAGCGAGCGCTTGGGCCCGCGCACCGTGCACCAGTACGCCCCGCTCGACGCACCACAATACGTGCGCAGCTTTCTCGATCATTGGCGCCCCGATCTTGCGGTGCTGACCGAATCCGAGATTTGGCCCAACCTGATCCTGGAGACATCCGCGCGGAGCATCCCGCTGGCGCTCGTCAATGCGCGGATGACAAAACGATCGTTCAAGCGCTGGCGCTCCAACACCGGTGTCTCGCGGCCCCTGTTCAGCCGCTTCTCGGTGGTGCTGGCTCAGAACGAACTGCTCGCGCGCCGTTTCAAGTCTCTCGGCGCCATGTCTGCCCTCGCGGCCGGCAACCTGAAGATTGACACGCCACCGCCGCCGGTGGACCCTGTAGCCCTCGACCGTTTGCGCCCGGCGCTCGATGGCCGTCCTCTGCTCGTGGCGGCGAGCACGCACGAAGGCGAGGATGCCATCGTGGCGGAAGCGCACAATCAGCTTCGCGGCAGGATACCGGGGCTGTGCACAATCATTGCGCCGCGCCATCCCGAGCGCGGAGCCGCCATCGCTGGCCTGCTTAAGGAGCAAGGGTTGAACGTGGCGCAGCGCTCCCTCGGCGCCTTGCCCGAGCGCACAAGCGATGCCTACGTCGCCGATACCATCGGCGAGTTGGGCCTGCTCTACGCCCTGGCGCCGGTTGCCTTCATCGGTGGGTCGCTGGTCGATCGCGGCGGACAGAACCCGATCGAAGCCGTACGCCAGGGCGCCGCCGTGATCACGGGGCCCCACTGGCAGAACTTCTCCGATACCTATCGCGCCCTCTTGGATCACGAGGCGGTCGTTGTTGTTCGCTCCGCCACCGAGCTTGCAGGCGCCGCGGGGCGTCTGCTCGGCGACCAGGCCGAGCTTCGCGATATGCGCGACCGTGCGAGCACGGCGCTTGCCGCACTTTCCGGCGCGCTGCCGCGAACCGTCGAGGCGCTCCTACAGTTCCTGCCGGCAGAGGATCGCCTCGCGCGTGCCTCTTGACGAACCCGGCTGGTGGTATCGCACCGACCCTGGCTTCGCCAGCGCCGCGCTCTCGCCCGCAGGTGCCCTGTATGGATGGTTGGCAAAAGCCCGCTTTGCGCTCGCCAACCCCTACCGTTCGCGGCTGCCCGTGCTCTGCATCGGCAATTTCACCGCCGGCGGCACGGGCAAGACGCCCTTGTCCATCTACGTTTGCGGGAGGCTGACGGCGCTTGGCCGGACACCTGTCGCTCTCACGCGCGGTTATGGAGGCCGCAGACGTGGACCGCATTTGGTTGCGACAGACGATGCGGCCGCAGACGTCGGCGACGAACCGCTCCTGCTTGCCCGCGGCACGCGCGTGATCGTGGCGAGAGATCGCGCCGACGGCGCACGCGCCATCGAGGCGATGCCGGATGCCGGCGCCATCGTCATGGACGACGGGTTGCAGAACCCGCAGATCGTCAAGGATCTTGCCGTCGCCGTGGTGGACGGCGGCCGCGCATTCGGCAACGGCCGCGTGATCCCGGCAGGCCCGCTGCGCGCACCGCTCGCGTTCCAGCTCGACCTTGCAGATGTCATCGTCGTCAACGAGACCGTACGCGGCACCGGCGATCGCATCGCAGCGGAACTCAAGGACACCTTCAACGGTCCGGTCCTGCGCAGCACAACAGCACCGGCGGGTGACACAAGCTGGCTGGCGGGGCAGCGCATTGTCGCCTGGGCCGGCATCGCTGCACCCGTACGCTTCTTCTCCATGATCGAGGCCCTCGGCGCAGAGGTCGCCGAGCGCGTTGTGTTTCCGGACCATCATGCTTTGACGGCAGAGGACGCCCGCCGGCTATTGGACCTGGCCCAACGCCACAACGCCATCCTGGCGACCACCGAGAAGGACGTCGCGCGCCTCGGCGGAACAACCGGTGCGTGCGCAGAGCTTGCCGCCGTCTCGCGGCCGGTTCCGATCCGGGTAGTGTTTGCCGAGCCAGATGCCGAGCGCCTCGATGCGCTCATCGCCGGAGCGCTCCGGCGCACCGGCTAGGGTTTAGCGCCGCGGCTTTGCGCGCACGGCCTGCTGGCGCTCGAACGCGACCGACGCGTTGGCGTAGGCCTCCTGCAACTCCACGTTCCAATAGCGCAGGTCGGGCAGCGCTATCGGTTCACTAGTAACGGCGCAGCGCACGAAATCGCCGGGTGTCAGGACCTGAAACTCCCCGTCGAGATAGCGCAGCTTGGCCTCACCCTTGAGACCGAACAGTCGTTCAAACCGGTTCATTCCTTGTCGTCACTCCGGCGCAGGATTGCCACGACGGTATCGTTTCGTTGCATCCTACTGCAAACCCAATCGCTCGGGCAGCCCTGCGCTGCGGCTGTTAGCACGGATGCCGCAGGTCGGCCCACCTAGAACAGACTCCCCTGGTTACCCCCGCCCGAACCGCCTTTCCCCTTTGGCGGGGCCGGTGCCTGCTGACCCGCGTCTCTCGATGCAGGCTGTTTCCCCTGTCCGGCCGTCTCCGAGCGCACGCGGACATGACCGTCGGAGAGCTCGACATCCAGCCTCTGGCCGGCAGCGATGGCCGCTGCCGAGCGTATGCTGCGGCCGTGCTCATCGCGCACCAGCGCATAGCCTCGCTGCAGAACACCCTGGTAGCTCAGGCTGGTCAGGAGCTTGCCGCTTGCCTGGAGCTGGCGCCGGCGCAACCCGATAGCTGCCTGCATACCACTGCGCGCCCGGCCGGCAAGGTTGCCGGCTTGCTCGGCGTATCGGGTCAAGCGCTGGGCGATGACTTCGGGGCGCAGGCGGCCGCCGACACGCTCGAACCGGGACCGATGCGGCGCCGTCGTGCGCGACAAGGACGCCGACTTGCGGCGCGCCACGCGATCGAGCTGGCTGCGCGCGCGCTCCAAGCGCGACGAGATCAGCTGCGGGGTAAGGCGCGAACCGGCGCGCGCGAGGCGCAGGCCGTGCGCACGCGCGTTCTCCAGCAGCCCCCGCGCCAGCCGCCGCTCCACGGAATCGAACCGCTGACGCGGCAGCGCAACGATATCCTGCCGCCGCGGCAGACCGCGGGCCGCGGCCAGCAAGTGCCGCCGCATGCCGTCCAGCACACGCCGCGCCGAACCGATCAGGCGCGCACCGCAGTCGCTCATACGCTCGGTAAGCTCGGAGTGCTTCGGGACCGCCCACTCCGCGGCTTTGGTCGGCGTCGGCGCACGCGCATCGGCGACGAGATCGATCAGCGTCCAATCCGTCTCATGGCCGACGGCGGAAATCAGGGGAATCGCGCTGGCCGAGACCGCGCGCGCCACGATCTCCTCGTTGAAGCCCCACAGGTCTTCGAGCGCGCCGCCGCCGCGGGCGACGATCAAAACATCCGGCCGCGGTATCGGTCCATCCGGCTTCAGCGCATTGAAGCCGCGGATGGCGGCCGAAACCTCCGCCGCGCAGGTCTCTCCCTGCACGCGCACCGGCCACAGCAGCACGCGCGCCGGAAACCTTTCCGTGAAACCCGCCAGCATGTCGCGGATCACCGCGCCGGTGGGCGAGGTGACGATGCCGATCACGCGCGGCAGGAACGGCAGCGCCTTCTTGCGCGATTCGTCGAACAGCCCCTCGGCCGCCAGCTTTCGCTTGCGTTCCTCCAGCAGCGCCATCAAGGCGCCGACCCCGGCGGGCTCGAGCGATTCGATAACGATCTGGTACTTGGAGGAATTGGGGTAGGTCGTGACCCGCCCGGTGGCAACGACCTCCAGCCCTTCCGCCGGCTTGATCCGCAGCGAGGGCACAGTGCTGCGCCAGACCACCGCCTCGATCTTGGCGCGCTCGTCCTTCAGCGCGAAGTAGCAGTGACCCGAGGAATGCGCGCCACGGAAGCCCGATATTTCCCCGCGCAAGCGCACATAGCTGTAGGTGCCCTCAAGCGTTTTCTTGATGGCCGAGCTCAACTCCGACACTGACAGTTCAGGCAGGTTGCTGCCCTGGCGGGCTCCGGCGCTCACAGGCTCGGCCACGCACTCCCCCGGCTTTGTCCGTATGTCATTCGATGCTAGATGGTTATCGCGCTGAAGATGGCCAAGTATAGACGGTTTTCCAAAGCTTTGCGGGGGCACGCCTGATGAATGTTCTGCTCATCGGTTCCGGCGGCCGCGAGCACGCACTGGCGTGGCGAATTTCGGCCAGTCCGCTGCTCGGCAAGCTCTATTGTGCGCCGGGCAACGCCGGCGTCGCAGAGGTGGCCGAGTGCGTGCCGCTGGACAGCGCCGACCATGACGCCGTCATCCGCTTCTGCCGCGAACGGGACATCGGCCTGGTGGTGATCGGCCCCGAGGCGCCGCTGGTGGCGGGCCTGGCCGATGACCTGGCGCGCAGCGGCATCAAGGTATTTGGTCCCTCTAAGGCCGCGGCACAGTTGGAGGGCTCCAAAGGCTTCACAAAGGACTTCTGCGCGGAGTTCGGCATCCCGACCGCCGCCTACAAGCGATTCAAGGACAAGGCGGCCGCGCTCACGTACCTGGCGAAGCAGTCGCTCCCGATCGTCGTAAAGGCGGATGGGCTGGCCGCAGGAAAGGGCGTGACGGTCGCCGACACGCGCGAGGCGGCCATCGAAGCCGTCGAGGCTTGCTTCGATGGCGCCTTCGGCCAAGCCGGCGCGGAGATCGTGATCGAGGAGTGCCTGATCGGCGAGGAAGCGAGCTTCTTCGCGCTGATCGATGGCGCCCATGCCTTGCCGTTGATCGCCGCGCAGGACCACAAGCGCGCCTTCGACGGCGAGAAGGGCCCCAACACGGGCGGTATGGGCGCCTACTCGCCGGCCCCCGTCATGACACCCGAGATCACCCGGCGCACGATGGACGAGATCATCTGGCCGACGGTGAAGGGCATGGCGGCACGCGGCACGCCGTTCAAGGGCGTGCTGTTTGCCGGGCTGATGCTCACGGCGGACGGGCCGAAGCTGATCGAATACAACGTGCGCTTCGGCGATCCGGAAACGCAGGTTCTAATGCTGCGCTTGAAATCCGACCTGCTGCCGGCGCTGGTGGCGACAGCCGACGGCGTTCTCAAGACCTTCGACCTGCGCTGGCACGACGACGCTGCCATGACCGTGGTCATGGCAGCGAAGGGCTATCCCGGCAGCTACGCGAAGAACACCGAAATTCGCGGACTGGACGCTGCCGGTGCGGTGGAAGGGGTCGAGGTTTTTCACGCCGGAACGGCGCGTGAGGGCGGAAAAGTGCTGGCGACAGGCGGCCGCGTGCTCAACGTCAGCGCCCGCGGCAAGACGGTGGGCGAGGCGCGCAAGCGCGCCTATGAGGCCGTGTCCAAGGTCGACTGGCCGGGCGGGTTCTACCGTTCCGACATCGGCTGGCGGGCGCTCGAGCGTGAGTAGACGCGACGCCTCATGACCGGATCGCTCACCCCAACCAGCACAGGTCTCCCGGCGCCTACGCCGTCAATCGGCCTGGCATTGGGCGGGGGCGGCGCGCGCGGGCTGGCGCACATTCTCATGCTCGAGGTGTTCGATGAACTCGGCATCAAGCCCAAGATCATTGCCGGCACATCGATCGGGGCGCTGTTCGGCGCCGCCTACGCCTCGGGGCTCTCGGCAAAGCTCATCAAGGCACATACCGAGGAGGTTCTGACCCAGCGTCTGGGCCTTGCACGCTATCTGCTGGCGGCGCGCTCCGAGCCGGTGCAGCGTTTCCTGAACATTTTGCCAATCCGTACGGCGCTGCTGAAGCCGGAGCTGCTGCTGGATCTGATGCTGCCGTCGAAGGTGGCACGGGATTTTGCCAGCACCAGCATTCCGCTGAAGCTGGTCGCCACCGACTTCCATGCGCAGGATCAGGTTGTCATGACCGCCGGCGATCTGCGCAGCGCCGTTGCCGCCAGCATGGCCCTGCCCGCCATCTTCTCCCCCGTCTCGCGCGATGGCCGGCTGCTGATGGACGGGGGGCTGGTCAATCCGCTCCCGTTCGACGTGCTGAAAGGCGACGCCGACATCATCGTGGCAATCGACGTGAGCGGCGCGGCCATTGCGGAAACCGACAGGGCTACGCCGTCCGCGTTCTCGACACTGGTTGCATCGACTCAAATCCTGCAGAGGTCGATCGTCCGGGAGAAGCTGAAGGCGCAACAGCCCGACGTTTACGTCGATGTCGAGGTGGATGAATTCCATGTGCTGGAGTTCCATCGCTACCGCGAGGTGATGACGGCTGCCGGCCGTGCCAAGGAGCATCTGCGCCGCCAGCTCCAGCGTGTCCTGGCAAGCCACACGCTCGAGCCGGTTCCACTACCAGCCCCGGAACCGGCGACGCGGTTGAAGCGGATCACGCTGCGGCGGCTCATGCGGAGGGCCCGTGACAGATAGCCCTACGCCACGCATCGCGCTTGCGCTCGGCGGCGGCTCCGCACGCGGGCTGGCGCATTGCGTTGTGCTGGAAGCGCTGGACGAGTTGGGCATTAAGCCGGCCGTCATTGCCGGCACGTCGATGGGGGCTGTCTGCGGCGCGCTCTACGCGTCAGGCATGTCGGCGCGCGACATGCAGGCTGGCTTCGAGACCCAGTTCCTGAGCCGCACCCAGTTCTTCAAGAATGCCGCGCGCAAGCTGCGCGGCAACCTCTCGACGCTCTGGAGCCTGCGGTCGCCGGGCATCGTGGACAACGTCTCGCTGTTCGAGATGCTGCTGCCGGATGCACTGCATCGCGATTTCGACTCGCTCAAGATTCCGTTCCTGGCCGTCGCCGCCGATTTCTACGGAATCGAGCAGGTGCTGCTCGACCACGGGCCGTTGATCCCCGCGCTCGCCGCAAGTTGCGCGCTCCCTGGTCTCACCCATCCCGTGGTCATCGGCGACCGCGTGCTGATCGATGGCGGCTACATCAACCCACTGCCGTTCGACGCCGTGCGCGAGATGGCGGACATCACCATCGCGGTGGACGTGACCGGCGACCCTCAGCGGCGCCCGGGCACACGCCTGCCGAGCACCATGGAAGCGGCCACCGGCGCCACCCAGCTTCTGTTTCATTCCATCACGCGCGAGAAGCTCAAGCACACGCGGCCCGATATCCTGATCCGGCCCAAGGTCGGCGCTTTTGCCGCGTTCGACTATTTCCGCATCCACGAAATATTTGCCGCCGCAGAGTCCGCACGCGAGGACCTGAAACGTCAGCTCTCCCAGAAGCTTGAGAGCGCGCGCTAAAGTATCCACAGCAGCAACCGCGCCACACTATCCCTGCCGGGCTGAGTTGGCGCATGGTCCGCCGTGATCCGCGCGCTTTAGCGCGGCGAGGGCAAAGGCGATGGCGGCGCGCCCCGGCGGCGGGGACATCCACATCGATGTGGACCTGGAGCACGCGCAGCGTGAGGCCGATCGCGTGCGCGCGATGCTGGAAGCGCTGCGCCGCCGGCATGATCTTTCGCGTTACGAATACACCAAGGTGGTGCGCATCGTGCCGGGTGGCGACACGTTTGCCCGCCCCATACTGACGCTCGGCAATCGCTTCGCCGACAGCGAGGACCTTCTGCTTTCCACCTATCTGCACGAGCAGATGCACTGGTACCTCTGGCATCTCGGTACACCCGAACGCGACATGCTGGAGCCGTTCTACGACGAGCTTGTGCGCCGCTATCCGCAAGCGCCAGTGGAGCTGCCGGACGGGGCGCGCAACTACGATGCGACCTATTCCCATCTGGTCGTGAACTGGCTGGAGATCTCGGCGACATCGGAGTTCATCGGACGCGAGCGCGCCTTCAACATCGCCAATGCGCAGCGCAGCTACCGCTGGATTTACCGCACGGTGGTGAAGGATTTCGACGCGCTCGGCGAGTTGTACGAGCGCCATGGCATCCTGCCGATCCGGACGGCGCAGGACCTCGAGCGCGAGAATGAGAACGCGGCGGCTAGCGGCGGGCGGAAAAGAACACGCGCAGCAGATCGCCCGCGCGCGTCTCCTCGATCCCGCCGTAGACCTCGGGCGCGTGGTGGCAGGTCGGCTGGTTGAAGATGCGGGGGCCATGCTCGACGCCGCCGCCCTTCGGGTCGGGCGCACCGAAATAGAGGCGGTGAACGCGCGCGAAGGAGATGGCTGTCGCGCACATCGGGCAGGGTTCGAGCGTTACGTAGAGATCGGCCCCCGGGAGGCGTTCCGAGCCCAGCGCCGTACAAGCCGCGCGGATCACCAGCATCTCGGCGTGCGCGGTGGGATCGTTGAACTCGCGCGTACGGTTCCCCGCCTTGGCCAAGACCTGACCGCCGGCATCGACAAGAACGGCCCCGATCGGCACCTCGCCGCGGGCCTGCGCGGCCTCCGCTTCGGCCAGGGCGGCTTGCATATGGCTCTGCGGCGGCAAGGGTGTCATACAGGCGGCTCCGAAATCGCCCCGTGCATAGCATGCGCAAGCCCCAACGACACCCGAGCGGCTCAGAGACCCCGAAAGACGGCCCCATGCGCATCGCCAAGGCACTGGCGCGCGCGGGTTTGTGCTCGCGCCGGGAGGCTGAGCGCTGGATCGGCGAGGGCCGTGTCAGCGTGAACGGCGCCGTGCTGACAAGCCCGGCCCGCGACGTCGGCCCGAACGACAAGGTGCTGGTCGACGGCAATCCGCTGCCTTCGGTGGAGCCGCCGCGGCTGTGGCGCTACCACAAGCCCAAGGGGTTGGTAACGAGCCATGCCGATCCGCAGGGCCGCCCGACTGTGTTCGCCGCGCTGCCGGACCACCTGCCGCGAGTCATTTCCGTGGGCCGTCTCGATTTCAACACCGAGGGGCTGCTGCTGCTGACTAACGACGGGGCGCTGGCGCGCCACCTCGAGCTGCCGGCAACCGGATGGATGCGCCGCTATCGCGTGCGGGCGCATGGCACGGTGACGCAGGAGGCCCTCGACAAATTGAAAGGGGGCGTGGAAATCGAAGGCGTTCGCTATGGGCCCATCGAAGCCACGCTCGACAAGGCACAGGGCAGCAATGTCTGGATCAGCATCGGGCTGCGCGAAGGCAAGAACCGCGAGGTGCGCAAGATTCTCGATACGCTCGGCCTCATGGTCAACCGGCTGATACGTGTCTCCTTCGGTCCGTTCCAGCTCTTGGAGCTAAAGGCCGGTGAGGTGGAGCAAGTCAAACGCCGCGTCATGATCGACCAGCTCGGCGAACGGGTCGCCAAGTCGCTCGGCATTGTCGACGTCGATGAGACGCCGCAAGCGAAGAGGAAACGGCAGCGCGCGAGAGAGAGCGCGCCATGAGGATTGTCGGCGGCCGGTTTCGCGGACGCCCCCTCGCAACGCCGGCAGATGAGACGACGCGCCCGACATCCGACCGCGTGCGCGAGGCGATCTTCAATATCCTGGCGCACGGCGTGGCGGATTCTTCGCTGGAGGGCGCGCGCGTGCTCGACTTGTTTGCGGGCACCGGCGCGCTCGGGCTGGAAGCGCTCTCGCGCGGCGCCGCCTATTGCCTGTTCGTCGAGGAGGCTGCGGGTGCGCGCGCGCTTGTGCGGCGCAATGTCGAAGCGCTGGGTCTCACCGGCGTGACGAAAATCTACCGGCGCGACGCCACCGAGCTTGGACCCGCAGCAGGGCGCGACCGGTTCGATCTCGTTTTTCTCGATCCACCCTACGGCAAGGGCCTCGCAGAAAGAGCCCTCGCGTCCGCCGCGGCGGGCGGATGGCTGGCGCGGGGCGCCATTGCCGTCGTCGAGGAGCGCAGGGACGTCGCCGTCACGTTCCCGGCCACTTTTGTCGCCGTCGACCAGCGCACCTGGGGCGATACGCAGGCTGCGTTCGCGCGCTATACAGGCTCCGCTTCCCAACCAACGGCTCCATGAACAGTCCCAGGCACGACGTTTCCGCGGGCGTCCCCGCCGCCCTCGATGCGCGGCGCGCCTTTGTCACCGGCTGGATCGAGGCTGGCGTATTCGTGGTGACCATCGGCGTCCTGGGCTTTGCCTACGTGGTCGGGCACCAGCTCGGCGCGCACCCCGTCGCGTTCATCCTGTACGCGATGACGGTGTCCGCCATCGCGATCCTGGCCATCGTTGGGCCCGGGCCGGACGCCCGTGCCATCGTACTGGCGCCGCAGAGCTGGCTGATCGGCTTTGGCACCATCGGCATGGAGCTGTTCTACTACTGGCTGCTGCGCTACGTGCCGCCGGCGGACGGCAGCCTGCTGGCACGCCTGATGATTCCTGCAGCCCTCGCCTTTGGCTGGGTCCTGTTCAAGCGCCGCCCGAGCAATCTCACGCTGGTTGGCGCCGCCGTCGTGTGCCTGGGCGTTGTCCCCGTATTGGCGTACATCGCACCCGAGTTCATGGCGCCGGTCATCGTGGCGACGGCTGGGTGCGTGCTGGCCTTCAACGTGCGCACCTTTGCCGGCGAGGTACATCCCTGGAACCGGAACGCGCGCACCGTGACCGACAAGCTGCGCATCACGGGCCTGGTCGTGCTCGTCACTGCGGTGACGGGGATCGCGCTTGCGGCGGTGGCAGCGCTATTGATCGGCCTGGGCGCAATCCCCGCGTTTGCGATGATGCCGACGCCGGCGCAGATGCTGCACGTGCCGACCATCCTGCTCGGCGCGCTGGTGGGAAGCGTCATTCACACGGCGATGGCGTACCTGAGCCTTTCGGCGGTGGTGAAGATCACGTCCGAGCATTTTGCGGCAGCGACAGCGTTCACCCCGGTTTCCACGCTGGTCGTGCAATGGATCGCGGGCATGCTGGGCATGATCCCGCTGTTCCTGGTGGACGCCAAGCTGCTTACCGCCATGGCGATCGTGATCGGCGGCGTGTTCCTGATGCTGCGCGGGGCGCGGCGGCGGTAGTTAGCGCCGGCCGAACAGGCGCTCGATGTCGGTGAGTTTCAGCTCGACATAGGTCGGCCGGCCGTGGTTGCACTGGCCGGAATGGGGTGTTGCCTCCATCTCGCGCAGGAGGGCGTTCATTTCCTCGGCCGTCAGGCGTCGGCCGGCGCGCACGCTGCCGTGGCAGGCCATGGTCGAGCACACAGCCGCAAGCCGGGCTTCCAGCAGGCTGCCTTCGGTCTCACCCACAGCCTCGCGGGCCAGATCGCGCACCAGCCCCGTGATGTCGGTCTCGCCCAGCAACGCGGGGGTCTCGCGCACGAGGACGGCGCCGGGACCGAAGCCTTCGAGCACGAGGCCGAGCTTCTCATAGCCGGCAGCCTGCTCGACGAGCGCCGCGACCTCGTCGCCGTCGAGTTCGACGACCTCCGGTATGAGGAGCGCCTGACGGGCGACGCCGCCGTTCGTCAGCGCCTGTTTGATGCGCTCATAGACCAGGCGCTCGTGCGCGGCGTGCTGGTCGACGATGACGACGGAGCCACGCGTCTGCGCGACGATATAGGTCTCGTGAAGCTGGGCGCGCGCCGCGCCGAGCGGACGGTCGAGCAGGCCCTCGGCCGGCGGCGCGGCGGCGGGGGTCGTATCGGCGGATGGGACGCTATTGAAGGCGTCGAACGGAGCCTGCCACGCCTCGGCGAAGCCGCGCAGGTCGGGTGACGGCCGCGCGGGCGCCCGGCCGCCGGTCAGATCGATGGCGCTCGCAGCACGCGACAGGACGTCGAAGGCCTGCACAGCGCCCGTGGTGGAGGCACGATGGCCCGCAGCCTCCAACGCCGAACGCATGGCGCCGATCACCAGACTGCGCACGCGGCCGGGATCACGGAAGCGCACCTCCGCCTTGGTGGGGTGAACATTGACGTCCACCTCGCCCGGCGGAAGCGTGACAGCGAGGGCGAGTAGCGGATAGCGGCCTTTCGGAACCAAATCGCCGTAGGCGGCGCGCACGGCGCCGACCAGCAGCCTGTCCTTCACCGGCCGGCCGTTGACAAACAGGTATTGCTGGCCGGGATCGGGGCGGTGCAGCGTCGGCAGCCCGGCGAAACCGGCGATCTCGACGCCGTCGCGGGCAGCGTCAATCTCCAGAGCGTTGTCGAGGAAATCGCGGCCCATGATGCGGCCGAGCCGGGCGAGGTGACCGTCGGGACCCGGTGGCTGCGCGGAGACCTTGAGGCCTGCGCGCTCGCCGGTGGTGAGGGTGAAGGCAACGCTGGGGTTCGCCATGGCGAGGCGCTTGACGGTCTCGGAGATCGCCATGTTCTCCGCGCGCTCGCTTTTCATGAACTTCAGGCGCGCGGGCGTGGCGGAAAACAGCTCGCGCACCTCGACCCGCGTGCCGAGGTTGAGTGCGGCGGGCCGGACGGGTTTGCGAGCGCCTCGATCGACCACGATCTCCTGGGCCTCCGACGCGCTGGTCGTGCGCGACGTTAGCGAGAGAAAGGCAATCGAGCCGATCGACGGCAGAGCCTCGCCGCGGAAGCCGAGTGTGGAGATGTTGAACAGGTCCTCATCGGCCAGCTTGGAGGTGGCGTGGCGCTCAACCGCCAGCGCTAGCTCGCCGCCCGTCATGCCGAAGCCGTTGTCGGTGACGCGGATGAGAGAGAGGCCGCCGGCCGCCGTCACGATCTCGATGTCGGTGGCGCCCGCATCGAGGGCGTTCTCGACAAGCTCCTTCACCACGCTCGCCGGCCGCTCGATCACCTCGCCGGCCGCGATGCGGTTGATGGTCTCGGGCGTGAGCTGGCGTATGCGCAGCGGGTCCTCCCGGGGGAAGGCTTCAGGACCGCGGCAGCTGGGCAACCCGTTCGCGGGTGATGACCTTGGCCAGCTCCACGGCCGGCTGGTCGAAGGGATCGACGCCCATCAGATCCGCAGCCAGAATCGTCTCCAGAATCATGTGCATCATCAACGCGCCGAGCGACCGCTCGTCAAGCGCGGCGAGGTCGAAGGTGCGCACGGGACGGCCGGCTTTGCCCAGCGCCTGTGGAAGAGCTTCGGCTTGCGCCGCAACGAGGTCGCCGGCGGTGCGGCCAGCGAGGTAGCCGAGACCAGCCCCCTCGGCGAGCTGTGGATCGATGCGCGGTCCGGTTCCTGCTGTCGGGGCCCGGACGACGGTGATCAGATGCTCGCGCGGGCCGTCCATGAAAAGCTGCAGCTGGCTGTGCTGGTCGACGGGGCCGAGGCAGGCGATCGGCGCCGTGCCCTGCCCGCCCTTGCCCAGGCTCTCGGCCCACAGCTGAGCGAACCAGGCGGAGAAACGGCCGAGCCGGTCGGCGTAGGGCATCATCACCTGCACACGGATGCCTCGCTCGCGCGCGAGGGCGACGGCCAGGGCGGCACCTTGCCCGGGCGCGAAGTCTGCTGCGACGCGGGCCGCAAGCAGGCTGTCCACAACCGCCTTGCCGCCGGCGCGCACCGCGCGCGGATTGAGGCCGCGCGCCATGGCGGCCAGCAGGCCGACGTTGGTGAATACGGAATAGCGGCCGCCGATGCCGGTGTGATGATCGAGCATCGGGATGCCGTGCTGACCGAACAGCGCGCGCAGGCCATTGGCCTTGCCGGGCACCGCGGGCTCGGTGATGCCGAGAAAAAGGTCGGGGATGCGGGATGCAAGGCCGCCTGCCTTGACCGCATCAATCGCTGCGAGTGCCTGGACCAGCGTTTCGGGCGTCCCCCCGGACTTGGAGGTGATCACGAAGCGCACACCCGAGAGGTCATCGAACGAGCCGAGCGAGGAAGCGAGCGTGTCGCCGTCGAGGTTGTCGTAGAAGCGCGTGCGCGGCCGTTTCATCTGCGCTTCGTTGGCGACGCCGGGAATGTTCCAGCCGCCGAGCTGCGCGAGCGTCTGTCCACCGAGGCTCGACCCGCCGGTGCCGAAGAAAATGACGACGCGCGCACCGCGGCAGAGCCTGGCGAAGGCCGCTTCGGCCTCCGCGATATCGGCCTCCTCCTCGAGGATGCGCAGGTGCGGGAGCGTGCGCTGTCGATAGGCCTCCTGCAAACGCGCGATCGCCGGGTTCAGGCGGTCGAGATACGCGGCCAGCTCGCGCGCCGTCAGGCCGTGCTGGCCGATGGCAGCCTCGAGGCAGCCCGCGACGGACTGCCGGTAGTCTGCCGAGGACTGATCGCGCGCCATCAAGCTAACCGCCGGAAGCCAGGCCCTTGGGCTTGCCGACCACCGTGACGATCAGATCGTGTCCTGCAAACAGGCGCTTTGCCACACGCTTGAGGTCGTCCAACGTGACGGCGTCGATCATGGCGTTGCGCTCATCCACGTAGTTGGTGCCGAGACCCTCGACTTGCATCCACAGCAACTGGTTGGCGATGTTGGCATTGGTATCAAAGCGCAACGCGAAGGAGCCGGTGAGATAGGCCTTGGCATCGGCCAGCTCGGCCGCGGTCGGGCCATCGTCGGTGATGCGCTTCAGCTCGGCGCGGATCACATCGAGCGACTCGGAGACCTTCTCGTTCTTGGTGGCCACGCCACCGAAGAACACGGACGCGTGCTTCATCGGCATAATGGAGGTGTCCACTCCATACGCCAGTCCGCGCTTGTCGCGCACTTCACGATAGAGCCGCGAGGTGAAAGCCGCCCCACCGAGGATCGTGTTCAGCACGAACGCGGGAATGAACTCCTTGTCCTTGCGCGCCATGGCGGGCAGGCCGAAGCGCACCACCGACTGAGGAACGTTCATGTCGATGACGTTGAGCTTCTGGGCGGCCTTGGGCTCGGTCGCGCTCACCGGCGAGATCTGCGCCTTGGCCGGAAGCGTGCCGAATACGGTATCGAGCAGCGTGCCGAGGGCCTTGGCGTCGATGTCGCCGACCACCACGACGCGCAGGTTGTCTCTTGCGAAGCTGCGCTTGTGAACGCCTTGCAGATCAGCGCGGTTGATATCGGTCACGGACTTGGGGGTGCCGTTGGAGGGGCGGCCATAGGGATGGCCGGCAAAGGCCGTGGCCATCCACTTCTCGCTGGCGACACGCGTGGGGTCGCGCGCGGCGGCTGTGAGGCCGGCCAGATGCTGCTTGCGCATGCGCTCGATCGCCTCGGGATCGAAGCGCGGCTTATTGAGGGCGAGCGCGAGCAGTTGGACGGCGGCATCGCGGTTCGCGGTGAGCGTCTCGAAGCTGCCATAGAAGGCATCGCGCCCGTCGTCGAAGCTCATGCGCAGGGCAAGCTCCTCCATGCGCTCCTGGAACGCCCGAGCGGTCAAGTCGCCGGCGCCTTCGTCGAGAATGCTGGAGAGAAAATTCGCAAGGCCTTCCTTGCCGGCGGGGTCCTGTGCGCTGCCGGCGCCGTCAAATGCGAAGCGCATGGCCATCAAGGGGACGCTGTGCTCCTGGACCAGCCAGGCGCTGATGCCGCCGGGGCTGCGCACTTCCTGAATTCGCATTGCTTCTGCTCTGCTGGATGATAGGGCGACCGCGGCAAGCGCGGCCAATAGCGCAATCACGAGGGGCATGCGGCGAGCAACAAGCGCGCAGCGGCTCGACAGCGAGTTGAGCATCGATCCGCCTCCTCAGGTCTTCTTGGCAGCGGCCGCGGGCGCCTCGGCTTCGGCGGGAACCGGTATGAGCGTGCCCGTCACCGAATGGCGGATGTCGAGATACTTCTGAGCGACGCGCTTGAGATCGGCCAGCGTCACCTTGGCGATCTCGGCCGGCCAGCTGTCGATCTGGGCTACCGTGAGACCGAGCGCCAATCCTGCGCCATAGCGGCGTGCCAGCGATTGCTGGCTGTCGGACTCGTAGACGAACTCGGCCAGGAACTGCTTCTTGGCGCGTTCGAGTTCGGCCTCGGTCACGCCGTTTTCGCGCAGGTCGCGCACGACGGCATCCATGGCCTTCTCAACGGCATCTAGGCCCACACCCTCGCCTGCCACCGCGTAGAGCCCGATCGAGCCGCTGTCGAGACCGAAGCCCGAGTACCAGCCACCGGCGCTGGCGGCGAGCTTGTCCTGCACCACGAGGCGTTGATAGAGGCGGCTGGTGCCGCCGGTGCCGGCGATCTTCATGAGCAGGTAGAGCGCCTCGGCTTCGCCGGGCGGTGCCTTGCCGATGGTCGGTGCCAGATAGTAGCGGCGTACGGAGGCGTTGCCGGCGCGCGGGTCTTTCAACTCCACGCGGCGCGGCGCACGATGCTCCGGCTCCTGCGGGCGCACACGCGGGCCGATCGCCGGATTGGATTTCAAGGTGCCGTAGGTGGCCTCGGCCATGGCCTTCACCTGGGCCGGGTCGACGTCGCCGGTGACGACCACGATGGCGTTGTTGGGCGCGTAGTGAAGCCGGTAGAAGGCGAACGCATCCTCGCGGTTGAGCGTCGCCATCTCGTGCATCCAGCCGATGATGGGAATGCGGTAGGGATGATTCTGATAGAGGGCCGCCGACATCTGCTCGGCCAGGATGCTGGACGGCACGTTCTCGATGCGCACGCGGCGCTCTTCGATGATGACCTGACGCTCGGTCGCCACTTCGTCCTCGCTGAGCCGCAGATTGGCCATGCGATCGGCGCCCATCTCCATGATCTGCTTGAGCCGGTCCTTCGAGACGCGCTCGTAGTAGCCCGTGTAGTCGGAGGTGGTGAACGCGTTGTTCTGCCCGCCGAGGCGCGAGACGATCGCGGAGAACTCGCCGCTGGCAAGCTTCTCCGTCGACTTGAACATCAGGTGCTCAAGGAAGTGGGCGATGCCGGACTTGCCCGGCGGCTCGTCAGCCGCTCCTGCGCGCACGTAGATCATGTGCGTGACCACAGGTGCACGGTTGTCGGGCACGACGATCAGTGTGAGACCGTTGGCGAGCTTGAACTCGCTGACCGGCCTCGAAGCATTTGCCTGAGCGGGGGCGATGGTGTTGGTGATCAGCATGATGGCCGCAACAAGAGTTAGGAAATTCTTCGGCATTGTCCACATGGTGCGATGAGTCCTGACCGCGGAGCAAAGACCTCGCTCCAACGAGGCGGGGAAGGCGGGTCGGTAGGCATGGCGCCGGCTAACTTGGCCCCCCGGGGCCTCAAGTCAAATGACAAGGCCTTAATTCGGCATGCAAGGTCCTTGCCCGGGAACAGTCAACGACAACTTGCCGGGCCTTGGCGGACCACGCTATTTCGTCATGCTGTCGGCTGAAAACAACCCGGGACAGGGGCCATAGGGGCTGCGGTTGGCGCCCATCTTTCCCGCATCGAACGCCTTGTCCTTCCACTGAACCTCGCCCCGGCAATAAGCCAGATGCAGCCGCTCGCGCTCGGCGGCGGCGGCCTTTTTGCGGAGGTCGGGGTCCTTCAGGGCGGCGAGGTCGGTGTCCTTCGGCTGCTGCTGGCCTCCCGGCTCGGGCAAACGGGTCACGCTGGGCGGGACGACGAGCGGCGCGCGGTCGGCCATCTTCGGCTCGGCCTTGCGGGCCTCGAGCGCGCTCGAGCTGACGCCCATCCAGTCGAACATCTTGCCTTCAAGCTGAACGCCTTCGCCCGCGCAGGCGCTCAACGCCAGCGCCGCGCAACCCGCGAAGGCTGCACGCAAACCGGTCATATATGGGCGCAAGACCATCCCGTCGGTTCCCCCGAGCGCTTGCTCTCCCGGCACTTACGGAGACTTTGAGGCACGATTGCGACTCGGACTAAGGGAGTCATACAAAAGGCCGCAAACTCCGGCAACTATGGCCGCGTCGGCGATATTGAAAACGTACCAATAGTAGCCGAAGGCGTGCAGGGAGAAGAAATCCGCCACACCGCCGAGAATCAGGCGGTCGATGGCATTTCCGGCGGCGCCCCCCATGATCAGGCCGAAACTGGCCGCCACCAGCCGGTCGGTGACGCCGTAGGCGAGCCAGACGGCCATCGCCAGCACCGCCAGCACGGCAAAGCCGGCCAGGAACCACTGTCCCTGCCAGCTGTCCTGCGTGAAGAGGCCGTAGCTGACGCCGAGGTTCTTCACATAGACGAGGTCCAGGAAGGGGGTAATCGTGACACGGCCCTTCTCCTCGATGCGGTAGATGACCAGCATCCACCACTTGTGGACCTGGTCGATGACCATGGTCGCGACCGCGATCGTGACCCCCAGCGGCGACCATGGTCCCCATAGGTAGCGCATCAGGACTGATACCTCGGACAGCGCTGCCTCATGCCGGATGACGCTGGTCGAACTCGCGCACGGCAGCCGCATCGCGGGCGGAGAGATCGGGGAAGTCGGGATCGCTGCCGACGTCGTCGGTGAAGCGCCACGAGCGCGCGCACTTGGTGCCGGTGGCGCGCTTGGGCACCACGGCCACACCCGCCACGTCCGGCAGCGTGAAGGCACCCTCCGGCGCCTCGCCGCTGACGATCTCGATGCCCGAGGTGATGCAGATCTCGGCGAAGTCGATGCCTTCCAGGGCGGCGAGCAGGTCGTCATCCTGGATGTAGACCTGCGGCGCGGCCTCCAGCGAGGAGCCGATGCGCTTGTTGGCGCGCTCGATCTCCAAGGCACCGGTAACGACGCGGCGCACGCGCTTGATCTGCTCCCATTCCTCGTCGAGCGCATCGTTGCGCCAGTTGGCGGGGATGTCGGGGAAGGTCTCCAGGTGCACGGAGCCATCCTCGGACGGGTAGCGCGCGAGCCAGGCTTCCTCGGCGGTGAAGGAGAGGAATGGGGCGAGCCACGTGCAGGTGCAGCGGAAGATGTGCTCGATGGTTTCCAATGCCGCCTTGCGCTTGGCGCTGGACAAGGGCTCGCAGTAAAGCGCGTCCTTGCGGATGTCGAAATAGAACGCGGAGAGATCCGTGTTCATGAAGTGCGACAGCGTTGCCACCACGCGCTTGTAGTCGTAGTCGGCATAGGCCTTGCGGATGATGCCATCGAGCTCGGCCAGCCGGTGCAGCATGATCTGCTCCAGCTCGGGCATGGTGGCCACCGCCACCTTCTGCTTGCTCTCGTAGTGCGCGAGCGTGCCCAGCATCCAGCGCAGCGTGTTGCGCTTTTTGCGGTAGGTCTCGATGAAGGTCTTGAGGATTTCGGGGCCGATGCGCAGGTCGTCCGAGTAATCGGAAGCGGCGACCCACAGGCGCAGAATGTCGGCGCCGGAGCCCTTGATGACGTCCTGCGGGGCGACGACGTTCTTGAGGGACTTCGACATCTTCTGTCCCTTCTCGTCGAGCACGAAGCCGTGGGTGAGGACGGCGTCATAGGGCGCACGGCCGCGCGTGCCGCAGCTCTCGAGCAGGGAGGAGTGGAACCAACCGCGGTGCTGGTCGGAGCCTTCCAGGTACATCACCGTGTCGCTGCCGCCGTCGCGCTTGCGCTTGATGCCGGCGAGCTGGGGGAAGTGCTTGGGGTCTTCCAGCGTGAAGGCGTGGGTGGAGGCGGAGTCGAACCACACGTCGCAGATGTCGTCGACCTTCTTCCACTCGGCGGCACTGTAGTCGTTGCCGAGGAAGCGCTCAGCGGCACCCGGCTCGTGCCAGGCGGAGATGCCCTTCGCCTCGAAAGCGGCATAGATGCGCTCGTTGACGCGTTCGTCCTTGAGGATCTCGTAGCCGCCGTCGGCGGTGTCCCTGACGAAGATCGGGATCGGAACGCCCCAGGCGCGCTGGCGCGACAGCACCCAGTCGGGCTTGGCCTCGATCATACCGGTGATGCGGTTCTGTCCGGAGGCGGGCACCCACTGCGTCTCGCGGATGGCGCGCAAGGCGAGTTCGCGCAGCGTGTGGCCGAAGATGGAGTCGCGACGCGATTCCCCTCCCCCTTGCGGGGAGGGGTTAGGGGTGGGGGTAGCTAAACGCACGCCGGGAGCCTGTGGAGCCCCACCCCGCTCGCCTGCCGCGAGCGACCCTCCCCGCAAGGGGGAGGGTAGGGTCCCGGCAGACGGGTCGCCTGCGATGGGGCGGTCCATGGCGATGAACCACTGCGGGGTGTTGCGGAAGATGACCGGCTTCTTGGAGCGCCAGGAGTGCGGATACTGGTGCTTGAGGCGGCCGCGGGCGATGAGTGCGTTGGCCTCCTGCAGCGCCTTGATGACGGCGTCGTTGGCGTCACCCTTGTCGCCGTTGTCCTTGAGCACGCGCTTGCCCTCGAAGCCCGGGGCCTCGCGCGTGAAGGCACCGTCGGCGTCGACGGTGAAGGGGATGGCGGGGTCGATGCCGCGCGCGATCAGGTTGGCTTGGTTGGCCATCCAGATGTCGAAGTCGTCGCGGCCGTGGCCGGGGGCGGTGTGCACAAAGCCAGTGCCGTCCTCATCGGTGACGTGATCGCCGTCGAGGAGGGGGACGGGGAAATCGTAGCCCTTACCGCGCAACGGATGCGCGCAAACGATGTCCGTAAGGACATTGGACGGAATCGTTTCGAGCAGCTCGAAGACATCGACCTTCGCGCTCTTCATCACCTGCTCGGCAAGCTTTTTGGCGATGATGATAACGTCGCCTTGTTTCGCCCAATTACCTTCTGGCGCTTTGGTGACTTTGTAGAGACCGTATTCGATTTTTGAATTGAAGCTGATCGCGCGGTTGCCAGGAAGTGTCCAGGGCGTCGTGGTCCAGATGACCACAGAGGCACTGGCTAGGTCTGCGGCCCTCTTGATGGTCTGACCTTTCTCGCCCACAGCCGCGAGGGGAGACACGACAGGAAACTTCACCCACACGGTATCGCTCGTGTAGTCGTGATATTCGATCTCGGCTTCGGCCAGGGCTGTCTTCTCCACCACGCTCCACATCACCGGCTTGGAGCCGCGGTAGAGCTGGGCGGTGGCGGCGAACTTCATCAGCTCGCGGGCGATCTGCGCCTCGGCGGCCGGCGCCATCGTCATGTAGGGATGGTCCCAGTCGCCCTCGACGCCAAGGCGCTTGAACTCCGCGCGCTGGATGTCGATCCACTTCTGCGCGAAGGCGCGGCACTCGTCGATGATCTGGAGGACGGGGATGTCCTCCTTCTTCTTGCCCTTGGCGCGGTACTCCTGCTCGACCTGCCACTCGATGGGCAGGCCGTGGCAATCCCAGCCCGGCACGTAGTTGGAATCGAAACCCAGCATCTGCTGGCTGCGCGTGACGATGTCCTTCAGGATCTTGTTGAGCGCAGTGCCGATGTGGATGTTGCCGTTGGCGTAGGGCGGGCCGTCGTGGAGGATGAACTTGGGCTTGCCTTTGGCCGTCTCGCGCAGGCGCTTGTACATGCCGAGCTTGGCCCAGCGCTCGAGCAGCTTGGGCTCGAGCTGAGGCAGGCCCGCCTTCATCGGAAAATCCGTCTTGGGCAGAAACAGGGTCGCGCTCCAATCGCGCGCGTCAGATTTGGTCGAGGTCATGGAAAGGCCGTTTGGTAGCAGGCTGGAACGGAAGTGGGCTCAAGCGGGGTGCACCCCGGACGCCCTCAGCCGCGGACCGGGGCGACCGGGCCGGTAATTCGCGCCCGTATCAGCGTGCGTGTGATTCTTGACATGGCTTGTGTTGTAGCCGCGTCGGTTGCGCCCGGCAACCGCGACTCCCGGCCGCCGCGGTGTGATCCAAAGCTCGTTCCCCTGCGTACAGGCTAGTGGGGGGACATTGCTGCGGTGGGCGAGCGCCAGCCCCCCCGGCGCTGCTCTGCGGGCCGCGGCAATGTTCCCCCTCAGGGCGTGACAAAGTTGCACCTATCGGGGATGCACCGGCGCGGCCGCGAGGATTTCGGCGGCGCGCGCGCAGTCTTTCGCCATCTGGACCTTGAGCGCGTCGATGTCGGTGAAGCGCAGGTCCTCGCGCAGGTGCTCGATAAACTCGACCTCGATGCGGCGGCCGTAGAGATCGCCGTCGAAGTCGAGCAGGAACACCTCCAGCACCGGCGCGCCATCGTCAAAGGTCGGGCGCGTGCCGAGATAGGCGGCACCAGCGTGAACCACGCCGTCGAGGTGGACGCGGACCGCGTAGATGCCGTGCGCGAGCGCCGTTGCGGGCGCCAGCGTGATATTGGCGGTGGGAAAGCCGAGACCTGTGCCGCGCTTGGCGCCGCCCGTGACCGTGCCGGCGACTAGCCACCAGTGACCCAGCATGCGCGCCGCGCCCTGCACATCGCCCTGGGCAAGCTCGGCGCGGATGGCGTTGGAGGAGAACACCTCGCCCTCCTCGGCGACCTGCGGCACGACCGTGACGCCGAAGCCATGCGTGGCACCGGCGGCCTGCATGGTGTCGGGGCTGCCGGTGCGCTTGCTGCCGAAATGGAAGTCGTAGCCGATGACGACGTGGCGGACGCCGAGCGCGCCGACCAGGATTCTGCCGATGAAGTCCTGCGCGGAAAGCCCGGCCAGCTCCGCATCGAAGGACAGCACGACGCAGAGGTCGAGGCCGAAGTCTTCCAGCAGTTGCAGCTTGCGGTCGAGCGGCGTGAGGCGGAACAGCGGCTTGTCCGGCTGGAAGAACTCGCGCGGGTGCGGCTCGAACACGATCGCGCCCGCCGGGCCGCCAAGCCGGCGCGCGTTGTCCTTCGCCACCTGCAGCAGCGCCTGGTGGCCGCGGTGCACGCCGTCGAAGTTGCCGATCGCAAGCGCAGCGCCGCGCGCCTCGGGCGGAACGTCGGCGATGCCTTTGAGAACGCGCATGGGCCTCTCGGCGGAAGCGGAAAACCGTCCGGGTTTTGATGGACAGAGCCGCGTCAGTCAATTTCAATGTCTGGGCATTTCGCGCGCACGCCAAGAGGACGCCATGCAAAAAGTGCTGCATCCCGCAGGCTGGGCCCCGGCCAAGGGCTTTTCGAACGGCATCCTCGCCGAAGGACGGCAGGTGTTCGTGGCCGGGCAGGTCGGCTGGAACGCCGAGCAGGTGTTTGAGAGCGACGATTTCGTGGCGCAGACCGAGCAGGCGCTGCGCAACATCGTGGCGGTGCTGGCCGAGGCGGGCGCCGGCCCCGAGCACATCGTGCGCATGACCTGGTACGTGACCAGCAAGCGCGACTACGTCGACCGCCTGCGCGAGGTGGGCCGGGCCTACCGCACCGTGATCGGCAGGAGCTTTCCGGCGATGACGCTGGTGCAGGTGGTGGCGTTGGTGGAGGACCGGGCGAAGGTGGAGATCGAGGCGACGGCGGTGATCCCGAAGTAGCCGCCAAGGAGATGTGCACGCCGGCCCCCGCGACGCGCGGCCCGGGATTTGCTAGCCTCGCGGGGCACTCTTTGCGGGGCGGCTCGAGAGAATAGGGATGCTGTTCGACATGTTCAGAAAACCTCGCCTTTCCAAACGTATGATCAAGGTGGCCGTGATCGCCGGCACCGCCTTCGTGTCGGCGGCTGCCGTTGCGCAGGAGGTCATCCGGGTCGGCTGGACCATCCCCGCCGAGGAAGCCAAGTATTGGATGATGCGCCGCATGGCGGAGTTCGCCCAGCTCGGCAAGGCCTACAAGATCGAATGGGTGCAGTTCCAGGGTACGGCGCCCATGGTGCAGGCGATGGTGGCGGGCTCGCTCGACTGCTCGACGCAAGCGCCGCTGTCGCTCGCCAACGGCGCCATTCAGGGCGGCCTGCAGGCCTACATCATCGCCCAGCACGTGGGCGAGCGGCCGGGCAGCTTCTCGGTCTACTGGGCGGTGAAGGACGACAGCCCGATCAAGACCATCGCCGACATGAAGGGCAAGAGCGTCGGCACCAACGTGTTCGGCTCCGGCATCCTGGGCCCGATGTTCCTCCTGCTCAGGAAGAACGGCGTCGACCCCGCCAAGGACATCCGGCTGGTCGAAACCGGCTTCCCCGGCTCGGAGGACGCGATCCGCACGGGCCGCGTGGACGTGGGCGTGCTGAACCAGCCGTTTGCGGCGCGCGCGGAAGGCAAGGGCGGTTTGCGCAAGCTGTTCTCGCTCGCCGACCAGCAGCAGAACATCGTGCACATTCTCGAGGTGTGCCGGAAGGAGTTCGTGGACAAGAACCCGGATCTGGTGAAGCACTACGTGCGTGACCTGACCTCGGGCATGAAGAAGGCACTCGCCAACCGCGACGAGACGCTGAAAGTCGTCAACGAGGTGATCAAGGCGCCGGTCGAGGTGCTCGACACCTATCTCTTGAAGCCGAACGACTTCGCGCGCGAGCCCGGTGCGGCGCCGAACTTCGCCGGCATCCAGGCCATGTTCGACATCTACGCGGAGGCGGGCATGATCAAGGACAAGCTGGACGTCGCCCGCTTCAAGCACGCGAGCGTGGTCGCGCCGATCGAATGATCGACTGGCCGCTAGGACCCTTCTCCCCTTGGGGAGAAGGTGCCCCGAAGGGGCGGATGAGGGGGCCTTGTTGAGCCACCAGCGAAGTCGCCCCTCACCAGCTCGGCCAGATGACTTACGGCCGCGCATGACGGGGGGCTGCAATGCGCGACCAGCGTGCGGCCGTAAGTCATGGCCTCGCGTCCTCTCCCCCGAGGGGAGAGGGAAGGCGTGCGGACGCCCATGATCAGCATCGAGCGGATCAGCAAGACGTTCGAGACGCGGCGCGGGGCCAGCCATCTCGCGCTGGGCGAGATCTCGCTCGACGTGGCCGATGGGGAGTTCGTCTCGATCCTGGGGCCGTCCGGCTGCGGCAAGTCCACACTGCTCTACATGGTCGGGGGATTCGTGCCGCCGTCCACGGGAGTCGTGGCGGTTGACGGCAAGCCGGTGACGGGGCCGGGGCCCGACCGCGGGCCCGTATTCCAGGAGTTCGCGCTGTTTCCGTGGAAGACGGTGCTCGGCAACGTCATGTACGGGCTGCTGGAGCGGGGCGCGCCGAAGTCGGAAGCGGAGGCCAAGGCGCGCGCGCTGATCGGCCTTGTGCACCTGGAGGGCTACGAGACCTTCTATCCCAAGGAATTGTCAGGCGGCATGAAGCAGCGTGTCGCCATCGCGCGCACGCTGGCCTACGGGCCGAGCATACTGCTGATGGACGAGCCTTTCGGCGCGCTCGACGCGCACACGCGCACACGCATGCAGAACGAACTGCTGGAGATCTGGGAGCGCGACCGCAAGACGGTGCTGTTCGTGACGCACAGCGTGGAGGAGGCGGTGTTTCTCTCCGACCGCGTGGTGGTGCTGACGCGCTCACCGGGGCGCATCAAGGAGACCATCAAGATCGACCTGCCGCGGCCGCGGCGGCGCAAAGAGCTGCTGGTCGACAACCGCTATCAGCGCCTCGTGGTCGAGATCGAGGCGCTGATGGACACACCGGCGCAGAGGCGATGATGCGGCGCTGGTCGGCCATCCCCGGATTGCCGCCGCTGCTGGCCTGCGCAGGCCTGCTGGTGCTGTGGGAATTTGCTGCGCGGGGCGCGCACATCGACGGCCTGCCGCCCGCGCATCAGGCGCTGAAGCAGGTGCCGTCGATCCTGACGGATCGCGAGTCGCTGTTTCACATCGCCGATTCCATCCGGCGCATGCTGATCGGCTTTGCGCTGGCCCTGGCGTTTGCCATTCCGGTGGGTCTCGCCATGGGCCGCAGCCGCAAGGTGGCCGCGTTCTTCAATCCGCTGCTGATGGTGATCTATCCGGTGCCGAAGGCGGCGCTGATGCCGATCATCATGCTGTGGCTCGGCGTCGGCGATGCCTCGAAAACGCTGGTGATCTTCCTCGGCGTCTCCCTGCCGCTCATCTACCACAGCTACCAGGGCGCGCGCGCGGTGGAGGAGAAGATGCTGTGGTCGGCCTCCGCCATGGGCATGAATGGCTTGCAGCGCATGATGCGCATCGTGTTCCCCGCCTCGCTGCCGGAGATTTTCGTCGGGCTGCGCACCGGCCTCGTGCTGGCGCTCATTACCATGGTGACGAGCGAGATGATCGCGCGGCAGGCCGGCGTGGGCAACATTCTCTTCAACTCGCTCGACATGGCTTTGTATGACCGCGTGTACGCGATGATCGTGATCATCGGCATGCTCGGGTTCGTGCTGGACGTGGCGTTCGAGCGAATTCGGGGCTGGTTCGTGGCCTGGGCCGATAGCCAGCACCAGATCGCGGTGGGGACATCGTGACCCAACGCGCGGCCCCGGAGCTTCTGCTCGGCATCCTGCCCATCGCGCTGATCCTCGCCCTGTGGCAGGCGTTAACCAGCTTCGGCATGGCGCCGCCTGCTCTGCTGCCACCGCCGATGGCTGTGTTCCGGCGCCTGGTCGAGCAGCTCGGCAACCCCATTTTCCTGCAGCATACCTTCACGACATTGCTGCGTCTGTTTGCAGGTTTCACGATAGCCTGCTTCGTCGGCGTTGCATTGGGGCTGATGGCCAGCTCCAGCCGTGTTGCGGAAAGCGCTATTCGCCCGATCGTGCGCGTGCTGGCGCCGGTGCCGAAGATAGCTCTGTACCCGGCGTTCATCCTGATCCTTGGTTTCGATCACGCGTCGAAGATCGCGCTGGTTGCCGCCGACGCCCTGTTTCCGATCCTGCTGGCAACCTACCAAGGCGCGGTTTCGGTCGAGCCGAAGCTTGTGTGGTCGGCGCTTGCGGCCGGCACCACGCGGCGCAAAGCACTGTTCACAGTCGTGCTGCGGGCGGCACTGCCGTCGGTGCTCACGGGATGCAGGATAGGGCTGGTGATCTCCTGCATCGTCGTGTTCCTGGCCGAGATGATCAGCTCCACCGACGGCCTGGGTCACCTCCTGGTTTATGCCTCGCGGTCCTTCGAGACGGTCGACATGTTCGTGCCGCTGATCACCATCTCCCTCCTCGGCCTGTCTCTGAATGCGGGCTTCAACGCGCTCAGACGGCGCCTGCTGGCGGGCTACCCCGAGGCGGAGTAGCTTGCGCCAAGACCCAGTTCAGGAGCACGCCCGCGCATGTTTTCCGACCGCATCGAAGGGAAGTGGATCGACGCCTTTTGCGAGGTGTTCGAGCGCTGCGCGGTGAAAGCCGGGGATACGGCCGCGATCCTGTCCGAGACGCAATCGCGGGCCCTCAACGTGCACATCGCCGAGCTCGCGCTTTTGCGCATGGGCGCGCGGCCCTTCCACGTGGTGGTGCCGAGCCCCCGCAATCCGCACGCCGTTCCGGTGCGCTCCACCGGCGCGAGCGAGGCGATCGGGAAACTCGCGCCCGTGGTGGCGGCGCTGGGCCAGGCCGGGTTCGTGGTGGATTGCACCATCGAGGGCCTGATGCACGCGCCCGAGACGCCCGCCATCCTCAAGGCGGGCGCGCGCATCCTGGTCATCTCCAACGAGCATCCCGAGGCGCTCGAACGCATGCGCCCCGACAGCGCGCTCGAGCAGTCGGTGCGCGCCGCGGCCAAGATGCTGCGCGGGGCCAAGCGCATGACGGTCGCCTCCGAGGCCGGCACCGCGCTCGACATCAAAATGGAGGGCGCCTCCACCGTGGGCGTATGGGGATGGACGGACCGGCCCGGCACGCTGGCGCACTGGCCCGGCGGCATCGTGGTGAGCTTCTGCAAGAGCGGCAGCGTGGGCGGGACGCTGGTGCTCGACCGCGGCGACATCAACCTCACCTTCAAGCGCTATCTGGAATCACCCGTGCGCCTGACGCTGGAAGGCGATTACGTCACGCGCATCGAGGGCAGCGGCGCCGACGCGGAGATGATGAAGAGCTACCTCGCCGCCTGGGGAGATCGCGAGGCCTATGCCGTGAGCCACGTCGGCTTCGGCCTCAACCGCAAGGCGCGCTACGAATCGCTCGCCATGTACGACCGCCAGCACAGCAACGGCACGGAACTGCGCGCGGTGGCCGGCAATTTCCTGTTCTCGACCGGCGCCAACGAGTTTGCGGGGCGCTACACGGCCGGGCATTTCGACATCCCCGTCATGCGCACGACCATAGCGGTCGATGGCACCGAGGTGATCAAAAGCGGAGTATTGCTTGACGTTTTCGGCTAGTGGCGCAAGGCGCGCGGACTACATCGGCAGCCGCGTGACGTGATTTGAGAAATAGGTGTCGATCGCGGTCACCAGCGATCCCGAGACCTTGTCGCGCCACTGGTCGGAGCGCAGCTGCTGCGCGTCCTCGACGCTGGTGAGATAGCCGAGCTCGAGCAGGATCGAGGGCACCGTGGAGGTCTTCAGCACCACGAACGCGGCGCCGCGATCCGGGTTCTCCATCATATTGGTCGTGTTGCCCATGAAATTGAGCACCGACTGCACCAGTACGCTGGTGCGCTCGCGCTTGCGCTCCACGTCCATGCGCGCGAGATCCGCCAGCATGTCGCGCACGGCGTTGACGTCGCCGCCTGCCTTCTTGATTTGGGCCGTCTGCTGGCTGGAGAGCACGCTCTCCTTCACCGCGCCTTTCGCGGCCTGGCTCATGGCATCCGAAAGCTGTGGGCGCAGCGAATAGATGGTGGCGCCGCGCGCGGTGGGGCGGGCGGCATAGTCGGCATGGATGGCGATGAAGAGCGCGGCCTGGTGGCGCTCGGCGAAGTCACGGCGCGCCTCGAGCGGCACGAACACGTCCGTCTCGCGCGTCATCAGCACCTTGTAGCGCCCGGTCTCGTTCAGCTTCTCGCGCAGCTTGAGGCTGAAAGACAGGACGACGTTCTTCTCGAGCGTGCCGAACTTGGTGGCGCCGCCATCCTCGCCGCCGTGGCCGGGGTCGATGACGATCACGGGTTTGAACTGGGCGGCTGCGCGCTCCTGGGGCGATTGCGCCGGCCTCGGCATCGGGGGCTGCAGGTTGCCCGCGCCGAGGTGATGGGCACCGGCGCGCATGGCCGCCGCGACCTTGGCATCGGGGGCAGAGACGATGTCGACCACGAGCTGGTCGTTGCCATCGGGGCCCTTCTCGATGGCGGACCGCTCCACCACCACCGGGCCGGTCACGTCGATGACGACCCGCGTCTTGCCCGGGGCCGCCGTGCCGTAGCGGAAGGACTTGACGAGCCCCACCGGTGCGCCCTCCGGCACATTCGGCAGATCGAGCTTGACCTGGGGCAGGTCCACGAGCACGCGGTGCGGGCTCGCCAGCGCCGTGACATCGAAGCTGACGTCGCGCTCCAAGCCGATGATGAAGCGGGTGCGCGTGTTCTCGGTCTTCGGGGCTTCGGGCTGAGACTTGAAAATCTGCGGGAATTCGATCTGGAAGGGGAACTGCTGGGCCGAGGCGGCCGAGCCGAGCCCGGCACATGCCAAAAGCGCAGAGAAAACCTGCGCTCCGCGCCTCAAAGCGCGCCGTAGCTTGCCCACATCCATGCCGCTAAGACCCCCGTCTCACGCACTACATTGGCGGACGATCTGTGGACTACCTGTGGAAAGTGGCATTTTCCGGGTAATCGTGACGCCGATTTATCACTCCGTGAAGGTTAACAATTTACCAACGCGCACAGATCGAGCCCGCTGATCGAAGGGCCAAGCGCGCCTCAGAGCAGGTTTTCGAACGGCACGATCGTCGATTTCACGGTTTTCATGGCCATGGCCTGGGCCACCGCGTCCTTCACGCCTTCGACGGTGAAGGGGAACAGCGTCTGCATGCTGCGCCAGGGGTACTTGTCGCGCGCCCGGTAGAGCATCTCGACCCCGAGCGGGAGATCATTGGCGGTAAAGGCCCACGATCCCAGCACGTTCAGGTCCTTGGTACAGATGCGGTGCCAGGAGGTCTGGATGGAGCCCGCATCCGTGAACTGGCCCATCTCGACATACGTGCCGCCATCGCGCAGGAACTCGATGCCTTCGGGCCCGGCCGTGGGATGCCCTGAGCAGTCCATGACGAGATCGGCGCCATAGCCGCCCGCGATATCGCGCACCGCCTTGATGCGGGCGTCTGCGGTCCTGTGCTCCTCGATGTCGACGGTGGCTTCCGCGCCGAACGCTCGCGCCAACTTCAGGCGCGGGGTCTCCGGGGCGCCCACCGCGATCACGCGGCCTGCCCCCATCTCCTGCGCGGCAGCGATGGCCAGGATGCCGATCGGCCCCGTACCCTGGATGACAACGGTGTCGTTCCATTTGAAACCGCCGGCCTTGATGGCGCGGTTGAAGGCGCGGATGCAGCTCGTCAGCGGCTCTGAGAGCGAGCCGAGCAGCAGGCTCATGTCGTCCGGGAGCTTGTAGATCTTGGTCCCCGGCAGATCGTCCAGATCGACATAGACGTATTCCGCCCAGCCGCCCCACAGGTGCGGGGGTTTGTCGAAGCCGAGATAGCGGCCGTAGTAGACGGGGGTCAGGCACTTGTTGGCCTGCTCGGGATAGTGCTTGCACCAGTCGCAGAAGCCGCAGGGCATCAGCGGCGGCAGCATGAGCTTGGAGCCGACCTTGATCGGCTTGCCCATGAAGTCGGTGGTGAGCTCTCTGCCGATCTCGACGATCACGCCGGTCAGTTCGTGGCCAAGTGTGAACGGCCATGGCAGGGGCTTCGGCCAATGGCCCTTGAGGATGTGCTGGTCGGTGCCGCACACGCCGCAGGCCGCGATCTGGATCAGCGCACCCTTGGGCGGCACCTTCGGCCACGGCACCTCGCGCATGACCGGATCGGCGCCGGGACCAGCAAACGTCGTGACACGGATAGCCTTCTTCTGTGCTGCGCTCACGAGTGTGCTCTCCCAAAAAGCAAAGGCCGCCCCCGGGCGGGGACGGCCTCGCGACGTCTGGAACTACCGCAAGTCCATCAGGCCTTCTGGTTGCGATACCTGATGAGGTAGCTGTCCATGGTGTACTCGGCGACCTGCCACCACAGGTACTGGTCGGACCGGAACGCGGCCAAGTGGTCGTGCATCTTCTTGAACCACTCGTTCTTGGCCGACAGCTCCGCGTAGAGTTCGTTGGCCGCCTTGTAACAGGCATCCATGACATCTTGCGGGAACGGCCGCAGCACGGCGCCGGAGGCGACGAGACGACGGAGCGCGGGCGGGTTGCCGGCATCGTACTTCGCCGTCATCCACACGCCGGATTCCTGCGCAACCGCCGTGAGGATCGCCTGATAGTGCTTCGGCAGAGCGTTCCACTTATCGAGGTTGAAGATGAAGTGCGGCGTCGCACCCGGCTCCCACCAGCCCGGATAGTAGTAGTACTTCGCCACCTTCACGAAGCCGAGCTTCTCGTCGTCGTAGGGACCAACCCACTCGGCGGCGTCGATGGTGCCCTTCTCGAGAGAAGGATAGATGTCGCCGCCGGCGATCTGCTGCGGCACGACGCCGAGACGCTGCATGATGAGGCCGGCAAATCCGCCGATGCGGAACTTGAGCCCCTTCATGTCTTCAAGCGACTTGATCTCCTTGCGGAACCAGCCGCCCATCTGACAGTTGGTGGCGCCGCTGATGAAGCCCGTGATGTTGTACTTGGTGCGGCAGAACTCATCCATCAGCTGCTGGCCGCCGCCGTGCATGTACCAGGCATTCTTCATGCGGCTGTTGAGACCGAACGGAAGGTCGGTGCCGAACGTGAAGGTCGGGTCCTTGCCGAAGTAGTAGTAGAGCGCGGTGTGGCCCGCCTCGACGGTGCCAGCCTGCACCGCATCGAGAACCTGAAGACCGCCGACGATTTCACCCGCGGCAAACACCTGGATCTGGAACTTGTTGTCCGTGATCTCGGCGACGCGCTTCGAGAGGTAGTCGGGGTTGCCGTAGAGAGTGTCCAGCGACTTCGGCCAGCTCACCGGCATGCGCCACTTCACTTCGGGGTTCGCTTGCGCGATCGCCGGCGATGCGATCACCGCGGCAGACGCCCCGATCCCGCCGGCACCGGCAGCTTTGATGAATTTGCGCCGAGATAGTTTTGCCATTCCTTGAGCTCCTTGGGTGATGCGGCCGTTACGGCTCTTCTACGGATTGCGTGACAAGTCACGTTCCAGGCGCGGTGACGCAACCGTTCGGTGCGGCCCCTCCCGTGCTGCGCAACATACGGCGAAAGTCCGCCCGCTGAAACAGAAACCTTAGGCTCAACCCCCAGCGATCAGGCGGGCATAACCCTGGTCCAGGGCGCCCTGGAGCACCCGCCGGTAGCCGGCCTCGTCCGCCTCCGCGCTCGTAATTTCACCGAGCCGGCAGTGCTTGAAGTCCTGGCGCAAAACATAGGCGATGGGCGCGCTGACGGGTACGAAGTGTGCCCGCTGCTTGTGCATGGTCGTGATCAGACCCAGCATCTGGCCCATGGCATCAGGTCGCGACACCACCACCATGCGCATGGCGCCCTTGCTGGCCGACACAAGGTGGACGTAGGTGGACGAGGTGGAAATGTGCAGGTGCCCGCGATTCGCATAGGGCTGATCGGGCCGGTCGCGCTCCTGGAAAACAAGGCTGGGGCTGTCATCGTCCCAGGCGATGTCGGTTCGGTAGGCCATGACGCCCCCGGGCACGGAGAACGAGGGCCGCAACGTCAGGTAGCTGCCGATGTAGTGATCGACCGCCGCCCGCGTGTAAGCCCCCATGTGCACCGGCGCGGCGGGCGCTTCCGCAAGGCCCCCGCGCCACGCACCGCGCAAGCGATCGAAATCGAGGCCCAGGACCATGCACACATCGAACAAGGTCTGGTCTCGCACCGCTCGTCCCGACAACAGATTCTGGATGGTCTTCTCGTGGCAATCGGCGGCGTCGGCAAGCTCCGCCTGCGTCATCTTCTTCTCGATCATGGCGGTGCGGATGAACTCGACCGCTCCGGAGGGCTTGTTGTCCGCACGCATGATGAGTGCCTGAGAAATCTGCCTTGCCGGCGCAGCGTAACCGAAAGCAACGACTCGCGGCAGTGGGGAAGTTCCGCAGGATCTAGTGAGGGAGAGTGAAGGCCCCCCACAGGAGGACGAGGCCGGCGCAGATAAGCAGGGCATCCATCAGGAGCCGGAACTGGTTGGCATCCAGCCGCAGCACGAATCCCTTGGCCAATCGCGAGCCGATCATCAACGACGTGCCGATCAGCAGGCCTTTCCCGATCGTCTCGATCGGCAAGGCGTCGAAGCGGCGGAACGTCAAGGCCTTGGTGATGCCGATCGCCAGCGAGCCGAGCGCCTCGGTGGCGAGATAGGCACCCTTGACCAGACCATAGGCGAGAAAGAACGGCGTGTTGATCGGCCCGGTCGAGGCAACCAGGCCCGAGAGAAATCCGATCACGGCCCCCACAAAGATGAGATGCCAGGCCTCGATGCGCAGGCCGCGCCCAAACAGCCAGTGCCGGGCCGGCACCATGAACAGGAACAGGACACCCAGAATGCCCTCCACGAGGCGCGCATCCAGGCTCAGCAGCGTGCGCGCACCGAGCGCTGCCATCGGCACGGCGGCCACGCAGTAGTAAGCATTCGCCCGCCAGTCGATCTCGCGCCACCAGACCGCGGCACGGGAGAAGTTCGCCAGGATGGCCGCGATCGCCATGATCGGCACCGCTTCCTGGGGGCCGAACGCAAACATCAATGCCGGCATCAGCATGATGGAAGCGCCGAAGCCGACGATGCCCGACAGCGTGCCGGCACCGAGCCCCAAGGCAAGCAAAGCAAGCCAGATCATGCGGCGTTCCCCGCGCCGGCCCGCGGTGCGGCGCGTCTCCTTGATGACGCAGTTGGCGAGTCCCTGCAAACGGGACATGCATGCCCGCAGCGTCACAAGGGACACTGTAAGCAAACTGGCGGCTGCCCGGTCGCCGCAGGCTATTGACAGCCTTGCCGCACCCGCCCCAACTGAACTACAAGCGCCGCCGCCTAAGTCCCTTTGCCGTTTTGCTCGAGGAGCTCTCCATGGCAACCACCCATGCCTCAGGGTCTGCTGCGCCTGCAAGCGTGCCGGGCTCGATGCGCATCTACGAGTATTCCGACATGGTGTACTGGTGGGCCATCTGGTTCGCCGCCTTGGTATGCATGCTGCTGACGGCCGCCTTCGGCGAGAACATCGTCATCGGCGACAAGGCCCTGAAGGTCCACAGCAGCCCGTGGGTCGGCATCGGCTTTATGGCCATCATGTTTTCGACACTGATCTTCACGCACCTCAGGGCACGCGGCATCTACGCGATCATCCTTATCCTGTCGCTCGCAGTGATCGGTTTGGTGGTGCACATGGCGATCGGCTGGACCTTCATCTGGGATCTGGTCACGCTGGTGAAGGTCCACATGAACCTTGCCTACTATGTGGTGACCTTCTTCATCTCGATCATTCTTTGGTTCTACATCACCTTCATCCACTCGCGCTTCACGTACGGCTTCGTCAATCCGGGCGAGATCGGCTGGCGCTCTCCGCTCACGGGCCAGGTCGAGAACTATCGCCCGCTCAATTTCTCGGTGGTGAAACGCAGCGACGACATCGTCGTGCATACGCTGCTGGGCCTGCGCTTCCTCGGCCTTGGCACGGGCGACATCGAGGTGAAGTTCGACGTGCCGGGCGGCGGCAGCCAATCGCATGTGTTCCGCAACGTCTGGCGCCCCGACGTCAAGATCGGCCGCATGGAGAAGCTGATCCAGGCCCGCTGAGACCGGCTCCAGGCGCAACAAAAAAAAGGCGGGCACGTCGTCGTGCCCGCCGCTTCCATTTGTAGTTCCCGAGTTAGCGGCCGAGAATCTCGACGCTCACGCGGGCAAGACCCGAACCGATCATGCCGATCACGCGGGCTGCGCCACGCGACAGGTCGATCGCGCGACCGCTGATGAACGGACCCCGATCGTTGATCGTCACGTTGACGGAGCGGCCGCTTCCCACATGGGTCACGCGCACGCGCGTGCCGAACGGCAGCGTGCGATGGGCGGCGGTGAGGCCATCGGGATTGTAGCGCGCACCCGACGCCGTGGTGTGGCCGCTCTGATAGTACGATGCCACGGTGCTGAACTGATGGCCGCCGGGCAGGGCTGCCACACGCACACGGCCCTGCCGCTGCGCCTGCCGCGAACCGCGCGTTGCCTTTTGCACGGTGCGACGGCCGTCGCTACGCGCCGCACGGCGCTGGCCGGTCGCGGGGCGCGCGGCCTTTGAGCGGCGGGGTTGCACCACGCGCTGCTCGCCGTCATCGTCGTCATCGGCCAGGCTCGGCCTGACGTCGTACTTTCTCTCTGCTTCTATGCTCGTGCGAGCATAGCGCTGCTTCTGCCCCTGCCGGTCAGACGCCTGCGATGCGCGATAGGGATCCCCCATCCTCCTGACGTCTTCAGTGAAATCTGCAGCCGCCGGGAGTGCTCCAAACACGCTGAGCACGACAGCTGCCGGCAAGAACGCAAACACCCGTCTCATAGACCAACTCCTTTTTTGCCGATGGCCAAGGCGCAACCAGAACGCCGCCGCCAGAAGGGAGTTGCTCCCGATCCGGACAATTTGCTCCGCAAGCCGCAGAGGTGGCTCGTGTCGTATTGGTGTTGTCCCCGTGCCGTTCGCCGGACCGCTCTGCACGCCGCATCGGGTCCGAGCCGCCCGTTCGGCGGCCGCCGCAAACCAGCAAGCCCGCCGCCGGCCGGTCAACTCACAAAATATGAACCAGATTCATGATTTTGACGCAGTTTCCTCAAATGCCACATGAGAATTCAGGAGCCTACTAGCCCGGCCACACGCGGTGCCCAATTGGACACGCGACAATAGGCGCACATCCGCAAGCGGATATACGCCTCTGCGATCCACCGAGGGTTGCAGCCGGAAGCGTCAGCTCTACAGCGCGCCGGGATAACCGCCGCCGTCGATCAGGATGTTCTGCCCGGTGATGTAGCCAGCATGCGCCGAGCACAGGAACGTGGCGACCATGCCGAACTCCTCCGCCGTGCCAAAGCGTCCCGCAGGGACCGCCGCCTTACGCTCATCATCGATGACCGACAGCGGCAACTTGCGTGCTTCCGCCATCTTCTGGCTGGTGCCGCGCAGGCGATCGGTGTCGAAGGGCCCGGGAAGTATGCCGTTGATGGTGACGTTGTTGCGCGAGGCCTTGCGCGCGAGCACCGCAACCCCGCCGGTCAGGCCGAGACGCGCACCGTTGGAGAGCTCCAGCGCGGCGATCGGCTGCTTGATGGACGCGGACGTGATGTTGAGGATGCGCCCGAAGCCGCGCTCCATCATGCCGTAGATTGTGGCATGGATCAGCGCGATTGGGCTGATCATGTTGCCCTCCACCGCCTTGCGCCAATCGTCGAGGCTGAAATTTTTGAAGTCGCCGGGCGGCGGGCCGCCGGCATTGTTGATGAGGATGTCCGGGTTGGGACAGGCCTCAAGCAGCAGCTTGCGTCCGGCATCTGTCGTCACATCGCACACGACGGGCGTCACCTTTACGCCGCTGCCGGCCAGCTCTTTGGCGGTGGCGTTGAGGGCATCGGCACCGCGCGCGCAGATGGTGAGGTCGACGCCCTCGGCAGCGAGTGCCTGCGCGCAGCCCTTCCCCAAGCCCTTGGAGGCTGCACACACAATCGCCTTCTTGCCCTTGATGCCCAGATCCATGACGTCCTCGCTGTTTCGCGTTCGGACGGCACCATGCACGGCAGACCCTACCCGATCAAGCCGTCACGCAGGTCAGCCGTTCCCCTGGGGCAGCAAGCCTGCCGCTCCGGGCGCACGCCTTGCGTCGGCTGCAACCGGCATCGCCTGCGGCCGGTTCACCAGCGCCACCAAGACGTAGCTGATGATCATCAGCAGGAACCAGGCGCCGAGCTTGCCGAGCGAGACCAGCGACCACGCCTGGCGCTGATGCGGATAGATCCAGGCCGCAGTGAAGGTGCCGATGTTCTCCGCGAACCAGATGAACACGGCAACCAGCGCAAAGCCGACCAGTAGCGGCATGCGCCGATGCACGCGCCAAACCTTGAAGTACACCCAGCACCGGCCGAACAGGAGAGCAGTCAGCAGAAACAAGATGACGCGTGCATCCCAGACATAGTGGTGCGCGAAGAAATTCACGTAGATGCCGGCGGCCAGCAGAACGAGGGCCCACAGCGGCGGATGATGCGAGAAGCGGAAGTCGAACAGGCGCCAGGCGCGCGCGATATAGGATCCGATGGCCGCGTACATGAAGCCGGTGAACAGCGGCACGCCGCCAATGCGCAGGAATGATTCCTCGGGATAGATCCATGAGCCGACCGAGGTCTTGAATATCTCCATCGCCGTGCCAACGATGTGGAAGATCAGGATGACCTTGGCCTCCTCCCAGGTCTCGAGCTTGAAGGCCAGCATGGCGACCTGGATCGCGACGGCGGCGATCACGAGGAAGTCGTAACGGGCAAGCCAAGCGCCGCGCGGATAGAAGAAGTGGGTCGCGATCAGGAGCCCGAGCAGCAGCGCACCGAACAGGCAGGCCCAGCCCTGCTTCACGCCGAAGCGGACGAACTCATAGAGCGCCGCCGTAACCGGTCGGCGCGCCGCCCAGGTGCCGAGCCTCGCCTCCGCCTCGATAAACGGGCGGAGCGGCGCCCAAATGCGGGCCGCGCTGGATGTGGTGGCCGGTCGCTGCATACGATCTCCTCACCTTGCGCGGATCGGGCCTATGGCGCGGGCGCGTTGATTTCATTAGATTCAGGCGCAGCAAGGTTCGAAACACGGCCAAATCGGACACGCCCAAACTGGATAACCCATGAGCCGCATCCCGGATTTCACGACCGTTGATCTGCTTGGCGGCGGCGCGCCTGCGAGCCCGCCTGCCGCGGGTGAACCCTGGAGCACCCCCGAGGGCATCGCCGTGAAGCGCCTCTATGCGGCGGCGGATACGGCAAGCCTCGACTTCCTGGACGGCTACCCCGGCATTGCGCCCAACGTGCGCGGCCCCTACCCGACCATGTACGTCACCCAGCCGTGGACCGTACGCCAGTACGCGGGGTTCTCGACCGCTGAAGACTCCAATGCCTTCTACCGGCGCAACATCGCCGCGGGCCAGAAGGGCCTGTCGGTCGCCTTCGATCTTGCCACCCACCGCGGCTACGACAGCGATCACCCGCGCGTGCGCGGCGACGTCGGCATGGCGGGTGTGGCGATCGATTCCATCTACGACATGCGCACGCTCTTCGACGGCATCAACCTCGCCGACATGACCGTCTCCATGACCATGAACGGCGCCGTGCTGCCGGTGCTCGCTCTCTACATCGTGGCGGGCGAGGAGCAGGGCGTGCCGACTTCGAGCCTCGCCGGCACCATCCAGAACGACATCCTCAAAGAGTTTATGGTGCGCAACACCTACATCTATCCACCCGATCCCTCGATGCGCATCATCTCCGACATCTTCGGCTTCACCAGCGCCAGGATGCCGAAGTTCAATTCGATCTCGATTTCCGGCTACCACATGCAGGAAGCCGGCGCGACGGCAGACCTCGAGCTCGCCTACACGCTGGCCGATGGCATCGAGTACGTGCGCGCGGGCGTGAATGCGGGTCTCGACATCGATGCTTTTGCGCCGCGCCTCTCCTTCTTCTGGGCGATCGGCATGAACTACTTCATGGAGATCGCCAAGATGCGGGCGGCACGCCTGCTGTGGGCGAAGCTGATCAAAAGCGAATTTGCGCCTAAGGACCCCAAGTCTCTCGCGCTGCGCACGCACTGCCAGACGAGCGGCTGGAGCCTGACCGCACAGGATCCCTTCAACAACGTCGCACGCACGTGCATCGAGGCGCTTGCCGCCACGCATGGCGGCACCCAGTCGCTGCACACCAACGCGCTCGACGAAGCCATCGCGCTGCCGACCGACTTCTCCGCGCGCATTGCCCGCAACACGCAGCTCATCATCCAGCAGGAAAGTGGCACCTGCCGCGTCATCGATCCTTGGGGCGGCAGCCACTATGTCGAGCGGCTGACGTACGAGCTGGTGCGCAAAGCCCAGGCCCACATCGCCGAAGTCGAGGAGTTTGGCGGCATGGCGCAGGCGATAGCCGCTGGCATTCCCAAGATGCGCATCGAGGAAGCCTCTGCGCGGACCCAGGCCCGCATCGACTCCGGCGCGCAGACCATCGTTGGCGTCAACAAGTACCAGGTCGACAACGAAGCCGAGATCGACGTGCTCAAGGTCGATAACAAGACCGTGCGCGAAAGCCAGATCGCGAAGCTCAAGCGCCTCAAGGCCGAGCGTGACCCGAAGGCTGTAGCCGCCGCGCTCGAGGCCATCACCGAGACCGCCAAGACCGGGAGCGGCAACTTGCTCGAACGAGCAGTGGCCGCCGCACGGGCCAAAGCCACCGTGGGTGAGATATCGGACGCGCTGGAAAAGGTGTGGGGCCGGCACCGCGCCGAGTCGCGCGTCGTGTCCGGCGTGTACAGCACGGAAGCGACCGCCATTGCCAAGGACGTGGAGCGCGTCCGGCAGATGTGCGCCGCCTTCGAGAAGCGCGACGGACGGCGTCCGCGCATCCTGGTCGCCAAGATGGGCCAGGACGGCCACGACCGCGGCCAGAAAGTGATCGCGTCAGCCTTTGCCGACCTCGGCTTCGACGTCGACATCGGCCCGCTGTTCGCAACACCCGACGAGGCCGCGCGCCAGGCCGTGGAGAATGACGTGCACATCATCGGCGTGTCATCACTGGCAGCCGGACACCTGACCCTAGTGCCGGATCTGACGGCGGCACTGGAGAAGGAAGGCCGCCCCGACATCATGATCGTCGTCGGCGGCGTGATCCCGCCGTCCGACTACGATGCGCTGTTCAAGTCGGGCGCAAAGGCTGTGTTCGGACCCGGCACGAATATCCCCGTCGCGGCTGCAGACCTCATCGATAAGCTCAACGCGCAGATGGGCTACACGCCGCGCGTAGCTGCGGAGTAGTTCGCGCAGTTTCGACGCGTCATCCTCGGGCTTGTCCCGAGGATCCATCCATCAGCTGGCTCCGAGCAAGTTCTCAGACGGATCCCCGGCACAAGGCCGGGGGGATGACAGGGGCATGGGATCGCGACGCTGCGGCGATCGCGAACCCTTATGTCCGCGTCTGTGCGCGCACCTGATAGGTGTCGAACGACAGCTCGTTCACCTGCCACCACTGGTAGGCGTCTTTGCGGAATGCGGCGACGCTGTCGTACATCCTCTTGAAGCGTGGGTTCTTCGCCGCTTCCTCCGTGCACGCTTCCTCCGTGGCCCTGTAGCCAGCATCCATTACCGGGATCGGGAAGGGCTTCAGAATAGCACCTTGCGCGACAAGCCGCTTGAGCGCCGCCGGGTTGGAGTAATCGTACTTGGCCGTGAACCATGTGCCCGCATCGTGGGCGGCGCATGTGAGGATGGCCTGATAGTGTTTCGGCAGCTCGTTCCACTTCGCCATGTTGACGAGGAAATGACCGGACGCGCCGCCTTCCCACCAACCGGGGAAGTAGTAGAATTTCGCGACCTTGACGAAGCCGAACTTCTCGTCGTCGGTCGGCGCGATCCACTCCACCGCGTCCAGCGTGCCTTTCTCGAGCGCCGGATAGACATCGCCGGCAGCGATTTGCTGCGGGATCGCGCCCATCTTGGCGAGGATGCGGCCGGCGAAACCGCCGATGCGAAACTTGAGACCCTTCAGGTCCTCGACCGAATTGATCTCCTTGCGATACCAGCCGCCCATCTGGCCGCCGGTGTCACCCATCTTGATGACGTGCGTGTTGTATTGCGCGAACAGCTCCTGCACGAGTTCGAGACCGCCGCCGTGTTGATACCAGGCCTCGCCCATGCGCGCGTTGAGGCCGAAGGGAATGCCCGTGGTGAAGGCGAACGCGGTGTCCTTGCCCCAGTTGTAGTAGCCGGTGGTAAACGAGCACTCGACGCTGCCGGCCTGGACGGCATCCAGCACCTGCAGTCCGGGGACAAGCTCGCCCGCGGGAAAGACTTGTATCTGGAACTTGCCGTCCGTCATTTCGGCGACACGCTTGGACAGCGTATCGGCCGCGCCATGCAGCGTGTCGAGCACGCGCGGGAAGCTGGAGGCCAAGCGCCATCTCACTTCCGGCATCGCCTGGGCGATCGCCGGCGCGGACAAAGTTGCAGCCGCTACCCCCGTCCCTGCGGCCGCGCCCAACTTGAGAAACTGGCGGCGTTTCATGGCGTCCTCCTCCAACCGTCGTCAGCGTGTTGAGCCATCTATAGGGCTCGGGGACTCGCACTGTCCACCTCGGCCAAGCCCAGGCCTGTTCACCCCATTGCGCCCTCATCATCACGCTGCACCGCACCTCGGCTTGACAGTCCGGACTCCCTTGTCTATGTGACCGGCCGGACCTCTGGCACTCACGAATGTTAAGTGCTAACAGGCACCCAGCTGCATCGCAAAACAAGCCGTAACCTCACGAAACTGGAGCGTTTTCACCGATGAAGTTCAGGCCCCTGCACGACCGCGTCGCCGTGCGCCGCGTCGATAGCGAAACAAAGTCTGCCGGCGGGATCATCATTCCCGACACCGCAGCGGAGAAGCCCCAGCAGGGCGAGATCCTCGCCGTCGGCCCCGGCGCCCGCGACGAGAGCGGCAAGATCGTCCCGCTCGACGTGAAGAAGGGCGACAAGGTGCTGTTCGGCAAGTGGTCCGGCACCGAGGTCAAGATCGACGGTCAGGAAATCCTGATCATGAAGGAGAGCGACATCATGGGTGTCCTCGACAAGTAATGCCTCTCGCAGCCCGGGGGCCTGCGGGTCCTTCGCCAGCTGCCGCGAACACACCCGCATGTTCACGAGGCCCATCGTAGGTTCAGGAGTTCACCCAATATGGCTGCCAAAGACGTCAAGTTTTCAGGTGATGCCCGCGAGCGCATGCTCCGCGGCGTCGACACACTTGCCAACGCCGTCAAAGTCACACTCGGTCCGAAGGGCCGCAACGTCATCATCGAGAAGTCCTTCGGTGCACCGCGCACAACCAAAGACGGCGTGACGGTTGCGAAGGAGATCGAGCTCGAGGACAAGTTCGAGAACATGGGCGCGCAGATGGTGCGCGAAGCCGCCCAGAAGACCAATGACATCGCCGGCGACGGCACCACCACTGCCTGCGTCTTGACGCAAGCGATCGTGCGCGAGGGCCTGAAGTCGGTTGCGGCCGGCATGAACCCGATGGACATCAAGCGCGGCATCGACAAGGCCGTGAAGCAGGTCGTCGAGGAGATCGAGAAGAAGGCCAAGAAGGTCAAGAACAGCCAGGAAGTGGCCCAGGTCGGCACCATCTCGGCCAACGGCGAGAAGGCGATTGGCGACATGATTGCCCACGCCATGCAGAAGGTCGGCAACGAGGGCGTCATCACGGTCGAAGAGGCCAAGAGCCTCGAGAGCGAGCTCGACGTCGTCGAAGGCATGCAGTTCGACCGCGGCTATCTCTCGCCCTACTTCATCACCAACGCCGAGAAGATGATCGCCGAGCTCGAGGAGCCCTACCTCCTGATCCACGAGAAGAAGCTCGCCAGCCTGCAGCCGCTGCTGCCGGTGCTCGAGGCTGTTGTGCAGACTGGCAAGCCGCTACTCATCATCGCCGAAGAGGTCGAGGGTGAGGCGCTCGCCACGCTCGTCGTCAACAAGCTGCGCGGTGGCCTCAAGGTCGCCGCCGTGAAGGCGCCGGGCTTCGGCGACCGCCGCAAGGCCATGCTCGAGGACATCGCCATCCTGACCAACGGCCAGGTGATCAGCGAAGACCTCGGCATCAAGCTGGAGAACGTCTCGCTCGACATGCTGGGCCGCGCCAAGCGCGTCCGCATCGAGAAGGAGAACACCACCGTCATCGACGGCGCCGGCAAGAAGAAGGAGATCGAGGGCCGCGTTGCGCAGATCAAGGCCCAGATCGAGGAGACCACCTCCGACTACGACAAGGAGAAGCTGCAGGAGCGTCTGGCGAAACTCGCCGGCGGTGTTGCGGTGATCAAGGTCGGCGGTGCCACCGAGGTCGAGGTGAAGGAGCGCAAGGACCGCGTCGACGACGCGCTCAATGCCACCCGCGCCGCGGTTGAGGAAGGCATCGTTGTCGGCGGCGGCGTTGCGCTGTTGAAGGCAGCTCAATCCATTACGGCCAAGGGCGAGAACGACGACCAGGCGGCCGGCATCGCCATCGTCAAGCGTGCGCTGCAGGCTCCGATCCGTCAGATCGCCGAGAACGCCGGCGTGGAAGGCTCGATCGTGGTCGGCAAGGTGCTCGACAAGAGTGGCGCTGCCTTCGGCTACGACGCCCAGAACGACGAATATGGCGACATGTTCGAGAAGGGCATCATCGACCCGGCCAAGGTCGTGCGCACCGCGCTGCAGGACGCCGCCTCGATCGCTGGCCTCCTGATCACGACGGAGGCTGGCGTCGCCGAGGCTCCGAAGAAGAAGGATGCTCACGCCGGCCACGCGCACGGCGGCGGCATGGGCGGCATGGACATGTAAGTCCGGCCTGCTCAGGCACGAAAGAAATGGAACGCCACCCGAACTACGGGTGGCGTTCTCTTTTTCGGGCCCTCTTTTTGCCCGAGCTACCGCGTTATTTCTTTCGGCGGTAGTGAACCGTCATGAACTCGTTCCACCGCCCTTCTGCGTCCATGGCTCGTGACGTCAAGATGCGATGGTCGCGGCTCTGCAAAGTGAAGATGTCCTGGTACTTCGACATCGAGCCGTCGCCGGCAAAAGACGGCCCGACGGAATCGAGCGTGAGCACCTTACCGGCCTCATCGAGCGCGCCGTCATAGATCCACAGATGGGTCATCATCGAGCCCACCCACGTGCCGACGAACCGGCCGGTACGGGGATCGAAACCGAGCGTGATCATCGTGGAGGCAGGTGAGCCATCCGGCATTTTCGACGTGCCGTCACCAACAATCCACAAACCGCCGAGCGATCGAACAGTTTCCGAGCCGCCACTTTTCATGGGTGGCTGATCCGGCCCCATGGAGCAGTCGCCCTCGTAGGTCCATTCGCCCACGAAGTTCTGAAGCCAATCGTGCTGTTGCTGAGGGTCTGCTTTCATTTCCGGCTTTGATCCTTCATCGCTTGTTCGAACTCTGGCATGGGTTTGGAGCAATTGATCATCCAGGGCGTGCCGAACCGATCGACGAACGTCCCGAAGCGCCTGGCCCAAAATGTCTCGCCAATTGGCATCGTGATGCTGCCCTTCTCCGACAATGTCGCGAATACGCGATCGGCGTCTTCCGGCTTCTCGTAATGCAGCGTAACCGACATGCCCTTCATGTCCTCAGGTTGACCAGGCATACAGTCCGACGCCATGACGCATTGGTCGCCGAACGACAGGCACGCGTGTATGATCTTGTCTTTCGAAGAGGCCGGAACATGCTCGGCGGCAGGCGTTCCGCCGAACTTCATCATGTCGAGCTTCCCGCCGAGCACCTTGTTGTAGAACGTCATGGCCTCCGCGCAGGTGCCATTGAAAACGAGATACGGATTGATCTTCATTGGTCACTCCTCCGGTTGATCGTTGCCTGCTCGGCTCGTTAACGCCGCGTGTTGATCCCCTGCGCGACACACTCACGTCATCGTGACGCGACCATCGAAGGCCGCGCGGAAGTCATATGGTGGTGTCCTCGCCTCCGCCCTTTCCTGAGCCGGGTTGCTCGGCGTCCAGGAACTGCTCGAGGCGGTGAAGGCTCGCATCCCAGAATTGCCGGTAACGCTCGAGCCATTCGTGCACGTCCCGGAATGCGTCGCCCTCGATGCGACAGGGCCGCCACTGTGCCGATCGACTACGCGCGATCAGTCCGGCGCGCTCCAACACCTTGAGGTGCTTTGAGACCGCCGGCAGGCTCATGTCGAAGGGTTCTGCCAGCTCGCTGACGGACGTCTCGCCTTGAGCGAGGCGCGCGAGGATGGCACGCCGGGTGGGGTCGGAAAGGGCCGCAAACGTTGCGCTGAGCGGATCAGACGTCATTATTATTCTTTCTAGTTAAATAACCAAAGAGTTAAATATACGCAGGAACTCCTGCTGTCAACACAAGGCAGACTGAGCCCGCCGGGGGTGCCGCGTCCCCGACAGTCGCGACGAAGGGCGTTAACCGAGTGTGTCGGCGAAAGGCCAAAACGCACGAAAAATTAACGGGCCTAAAAATACAGTTGAGGCGTTCAAGACGTCGGATCGGTGCCTTCGGGTGTCGTTCCTGGCTGAAGTGGCGACGCCGATATGCGCTCTATTCTGTTCGATGACCGCGGAGACGTGTGGGACGCCGGTTCGCGCCGGCTTGCCGACGATCTGCAGGCCTCCATCCACGGCGAAGAGCTGGTGGAATTCGCGATCCGCAACCTTGGCTTCGTTGCCGCCAAGGAAGCGCGTGGTTCGCTGCGCGTGTCGTTGCGCCCGTCGGTCGTATCTCCGATCGCGTTCAGCGCACTCATGTACTGGCTGCACGATCGCCTTGTCGATCGTGTGCTGATTTCTTTCTTCGATCGCGTCTGGTCGCACGAGATGCTGCCGTCGCGCACTGAGGCGGTGCAGCGCCTGCTGGCAAAGGTCGAGTTCGGCGTAGGCAATCGCGACAGCGATTTTCTGCATCAGGACCTCCCTCTCGACGCCTTGCCCGATGCAAGCCCGCTCAAGGCTGTTCTCGGCGTTTGGTCGGAGACGGCGGGGGACTTCGACGAGGATCGCATTGCGCCAGTGGTCCAGGCCAAGCTCAACAATCGCTACGTCCTGGTCGAGGCTACGCCGGCGCGCGCGGCCATGGTGCTCAAGAGCGTCGGCGGCGGCTTGAGCAAGCCTGCCGATCATTGGCTGTCACGCTCCATCGGACACCGGGTCGAGGATCAACCGGACTACGACTACGGGAAGTGGATCGCCCGCTACTATCGCAACGTCATCGCGTCGGGCCAGCCAAGCCTGAGCGACGTCGATGCCGTCATCAAGTGGCCGGAGCATTCGCGACAAAGCTTCCGCTATCGTCGCCTCGTGCTGCCGTTCCGCGGCGAAGACAGTTCCACACTGTTGCTATGCGCGTCGCTGGTCGATCCCAGCATCAACCTGCGCGTCAAACCCGCTTAGGAACTCCTCTACCCCATTGAGCAGATCGTCCTCGTCCATCCAGACGAGCGCGCAACGGATGTTGCCTGATGGGTTGACGGGTGTGTGGCGCAGCCAGACTTCCCAATCGGCTTTGGTGTAACCGCTGCGGCGGGCCATACCGCGGGCGTAAACTTCTTCAGCCATGATGCTCAGCGAGAAGTCGTGATTCCAGCGCGTAAACGCATATGCGCGCGACAGCCACGGCAAAATATAAGGCAGGCCGACGTTACGATAATCGGGCCGATACCAAATCCCGCCGGCGAAGATCACCGACCCCGAAAGCTTCTTGGCTATCGGCGCCGTGACTTCGACCTGCTCCTTTGCAGTACGGTGTCGGTCGGGCTCCGCATAGAAGAGCCGCAGCGAAGACGCTTCCTCGTGAAACGACGTGTCGGGCCACCGGTAGAGACGCGCGGCTTGTGTAGCGATGATCTCTCCCTGGGCGTTGTGCCCGAGAATGCAGAAGCTGTTCTCATCATCGATACCGCCAAAGGCTGGATCGAAGAGCGGGAGGATCGGGCGCCACGTTTCAGGGTTGGATCGATTCACCTCGATCAGTTCGCGCATCGGTGCAAACGACAACGTAACGCCGCGCCGCCGCGCGGCCGTATCAGCCTTCAGGAAAAAGCGGCCGAGAAGATCGGGCGGACCGTGTTCAACCGTAATGTCGCTAATTAGCGGACGGCGCGCACTCACATCGCGATCGGCCGGAAGGGAATCTGCCAAGGTCGACTTTGCGACGAGATCCTGCTTGCGCGGCTCGTTCTCGGCGCGCAACCTCATACTCATCTTGCACCCTCTCCCGTTGAGGTTGTGCAATTGTGAACCAAACGTTAAGTGAACACAAATGGTATTGGTGGCGCTGCTCGAAGTGCCTATGTGGCCTTCGCAGACGTGAGCGCCTTCACCGAAACTGGAGAGACCCGCATGCCGAGCCGTCGCCGTGTACTACAGGCGTTGGGGTTGGCCGGTGCGGCTGGTGCGGGATGGACGCTTTTCGGCCCAGCGCGGGCCAATGCCTACTATCAAGGGCCGGTGTCAGACCACTTCGACGGCGTCCGCTTCTTCAATCCCGGGCAACCCGGACCGAGGGGCCGGATGGACTTTCTTCGATGGCAATTCGGAGATCGTGGAGTTGCATGGCCAAGCGAATTCTTGAGCACGGCGCCGCCCGACAAGCCGCCTCGAACTTTCGACGAGGACGCACTCCGCGTCTCATATGTTGGGCACGCGAGCTTTCTCGTTCAAGCGCGCGGCAAGGCGGTACTGATCGATCCGGTCTGGTCGGATCGCGCAAGCCCATTCACGTTCGTGGGTCCGAAGCGGGTCAATCCTCCAGGTATTGTTTTCGACGATCTTCCAAAGATCGATGCGGTTCTCGTTACCCACAACCACTACGACCACATGGATACCGCCACGATCGGCCGGCTGTGGCAGCGCAACCGGCCACGTATCGTGACTCCGCTCGGCAATGACGCGATCCTGAAGTCCGACATACCGGGCATCGAGGCAGATACCGTCGACTGGGACGCGACCATGGATCTGGGCGATGGGATGCGCGTGCATGCAGAGCCGACGATGCATTGGTCGGCGCGCGGCACCGGCGATCGAAGTCACGCGTTGTGGGCAAGCTTCGTCATCGAGAGCGGTTCGAGGAAACTCTACTGCGTCGGCGACAGCGGGTTCGGCGACGGGCGAACCTTCAGCCGGGTTGCCGGCCGTCATCCCCAACTCTCGGCTGCGCTCCTGCCGATCGGTGCCTACGAACCGCGCTGGTTCATGAAGAACTCGCACATGAACCCTGATGACGCCGTGAAGGCGCTTGCGTTGTGCGGGGCGGCGGTCGCGTTCGGGCATCACTGGGGTACATTCCGCCTGACCAACGAAGCGGTCGAGCAGCCCGCGATAGACTTGGCTGCCGCACTCTCGACGCACGGCGTCGCCGCGGAGCGGTTCACCGCGTTGCGGCCAGGAGAGGTACGCGTTGTGCGCTAGCGGGCGAGCCCTCTAGGAGCTCGCTTGATCCAACTCCGTGATCGCGTCGGGGTCGAGCTTCAACCGGGTCGCGGCGACTAGGTCTTCCAGTTGCTCGACCGTCGTCGCGCTGGCAATCGGAGCGGTGATGCTCGGGCGCGCTATCAGCCACGCCAAGGCAACCTGGGCAGGACGCGCACCGAGGCGCGCAGAAACCCCATCCAGTGCTTTCAGAATTCTGAAACCACGCTCATTGAAACGTGACTTCATGCCGCCGCCGCGGATGCTTTTCCCGAGATCGGCTTCAGCCCTGTACTTGCCGGTCAGAAATCCGCTGGCCAGCGCATAGTACGGGATGACGCCAAGCCCCTTCTCCAGCACGAGCGGCTCCAGGTCCTTCTCGAAGCCCGCGCGCTCGTAGAGATTGTAGTGCGGCTGAAGCGTTTCATAGCGTGGAAGCGCTTTGGCCGCGCTGGCTTCGAGCGCCTGCGCCAGCAGCGGGGCCGTATAGTTGGAACCCCCGATCGCCCGCACCTTGCCCTGCTGGATCAACGATTGAAACGCCGCGAGGGTCTCTTCTATTGGCGTCGCCTTGTCGAAGTGATGCGCCTGGTAGAGATCGATGTAGTCGGTTTGCAGCCGCTTGAGCGAGGCTTCGACTGCCGTGTGGATGTAGTCCCGCGCAAGCCCGCCACCTGCGTCCTTCTTGTCCCAGCCGACCTTGGAGGCAATGACGACTTTGGACCTGCCACCACGTGCCTTGAGCCAGTTGCCGATCACCGTTTCGGATTCACCGCCTTTGTGCCCCGGTACCCAGGACGAATACACGTCCGCGGTGTCGATGGCGTCGAGCCCAGCGGCAACAAATGCATCGAGGATACGGAACGAGGCAGCCTTGTCTGCCGTCCAACCGAATACGTTGCCGCCGAGCATCAAGGGCGCGATGCGGAGACCCGAACTTCCAAGCTCCCGTTTCTGCATTCCTACAGGTCTCCAGCATGCGTGCGCGGCAGTTCTATGCGAGACGCCAATCGAGCGTGATCTCGGCATTGAGAACCTTGGAGATCGGGCAGTTTTGCTTGGCGCCCTCCGCGATCTTCCTGAACTCCTCCTGCGAAATGCCCGGTACCTCGGCTTCCAGCGTGAGCGCTGATTTGGACACCTTGAAGCCCGGCCCGTCCGACTCCAGCGTGATCACCGCGGACGTCGATATCCTCGTTGGCGCATGACCCGCACCGCTCAAGCCAAATGCCAGCGCCATGCTGAAGCAGCCGGCGTGCGCGGCCGCGATCAACTCTTCGGGATTGGTGCCCTTGGTATCGCCAAAGCGAGTATTGAAGCCGTAGGGCGTGGCTGAAAGCACGCCGCTCTGGCTGGTCAAAGTTCCCTTTCCTTCCTTGCCGGTACCCTTCCACTCTGCGCTTGCAGTGCGTTTGATGGCAGCCATGTGACAGTTCCTTTCTTTGCGCAAACGTCGCGCGCTCGATGTCCGATCATCAATTTAGGCTGCAATGGCGGTTCGCGCCAGTTCGCTGCCATCCACCGGCGTCTGGCGCGATTGTCAGCTACTTTGTCGGGCTGGTTTCCGAGGTCCATCCGTCTATGACGGAATTGCCGGTGCCACCGGGCGGCGATGCCGCACCGGGCGCCCTGCGCGACGGCCGCACGCGCTTTGCGGCGGGCTGCGTCGGCGGCACAACGTTTGGATCATTGGGTGTGATCTGCATGAACTCACGCGTAATGCCCGGTGTCAGAACGGAGAAGGGATTGATTTCGAGCTGCGGATTCTCCAGGCCGCCCTTAAGCGCGTACGTCACCGCAATCACACCGTCCCCCCGAGGCCCGGTGATAATTTCGCCAAGCACAGGGAAGCCCCGCAGCAACCTGTTGAGATCGGATAGAGGCGTGAATGTGCCGCCGACATAGAGCTTGCGCGTGCGGAAATCCAGCTTGCCGCGCATGTTGGCGCTCAGCAGCGGGCCCTCGACAACCGCGTCGTGCAGCACGAACTGTCCGTAGCCGACGGAGAACGGCGCTTTCAGCCTTTCGAACACGAATTTCTCGCGCGCGATCTGCTTGCGCGCGGCAGGATCGCCGCCTTGAACGTTTTGCACCGTGACCGCATCACCGAGTACGTGGAACTTCGTTGCCGTCAGCGCGCCCGTTCGCTCTGCCGCACCTTTGCCGTCGAGATTGACCTCGAGCTCCAGGTCTCCGCCAAACGCGTGCGGATAGAACCCGACCAGCCGGAACATCTGGCCGGCATCGTTGGCGCGCGCCACCAGCATGCGCGGACGCCCCGGATCATTGCGCACACCTGCCTCGAACGCCTTGCCACCGCCGAAACTACCGCGCGCATCGAGGTCCGTCATCTTGCCGCCGCGCTTCTGCATGGAAACCTTCACCCCCTGCAGGCGCGCATCGTAGAAGCCGAGCACGGTGTCGAACTGAGCCGTCAGATCGAGACCAGGCCGGTTCTTGGCGCCCCTGTCGACGGCGACCTCGATATCGAAGAAGGACTGGAACAGGTCCTTACCGTCGAACGTGGGGCCCTTGGCGGCAATCTCCCAGACGTTGTCGTGGCGTAGCTTGCCGCGCGCCTCGAACACGGTGACAACGTTGAGGCTGAATTGCGGGAAGCGAAACTCCTTGGGGCGGAGGTCCTTGCCAAGAGCCATCCACCCGGCAACAGCGATATCGTCGCCGACGAGACGGACGTTGCGCAGCTCGATGGGATGCGTGGTACCCTTGGCCAACTCGAACTCAAAGAGGCACGCTTGTCCGGGAGGCTTCTTCCAAGCCAGGCCCTCGATCATGACGGCGGCGTCCTTGAGATCGGCGCGCATGCGCACGCTGCGCTCGCCGGCGGCCGCGGGCTGCAAGGTCAGCTCAATGTCCACATCCCCCTTGACCAACTCATTGACGTCGAGACCGAGCTGGTCGCGTTCGCTGTCGTTCAAGCGTGCGACGATGCGCAGGGGGGAGACCTTGTGACTTGGATCGTTGAATGCGTGCTGCCACGCGGCCTTGATGGGTACGCCCTTGACCAGGAAGTTCGCCTTCAGGTCGGCCGTGGCGGGCGTCAAATCCAGCGTGAGGTCGACACCCTGGGCATCGAGAGAGCCCACGACATCGCGCAGCCGGCCGTCCACGACGCGGACCCGGCCTTGCGTTTCGGCCTCGGACACTTTTGCTCCAGGGACCAGCTTCCACGCGAGCGCAAGGTTTGCATCGACCTTGCCATCGACGGCTTCCGCGACCACGCCAACATCCGTAAGAGCCCGTGCGCGACCCTCGTCCAGCAGCGCGAGGGCGACCGAAAGCGGCCCCTCGCCCCGGACCGAGACCTTGCCGGTACGCGGAAGCGGCTCCTGCAAGTCGACGGAAAAGATGCCCTTCAGCGCCAGCTTTCGGCCGTCGGACGTTGTCATGCTTGCGTCGGGCGCGGAGAACTCGACGCTGTTCTGATCGAGACGAAGCAGGCCGCGGGATACATTGAGTGCAGGCCAGCCGTCCGTGAGTTGAAACTCGAGGTCGGACCCTTCGAGGGTAAGCGAGACCTGATCGGAGTCGCCCGTGGTCAGGTGCGTGCCGTTGGCCGCGCCGTAGCCGCGGACAACCCGGAACGCGCCGCCGTGGACCTGGCCGCGCTTCAAGTGGGCTGAAACCCAGCCACGCACGCCGGGTGCGGCCCAGTGCGGCCACAGCGTCTTGAAGAGCGACGCGGACATGGCACCGATCTGGGCGTCGAACCGCGTTTTCGGGACCCCGGCCATATCGGACACGGAACCGGCTCCACGGATCTCGGACCCAGCTATGCGAGCTTTGAATGCGCTGAGAACGATCGTCCCACGGGACGGCTCGAAGAAACCACGGGCGGCGAATTGATCTATCGGCAATTGCCCGTGGGCTGGAGGCTCAGCGGCCACGTAGCCGCCTGTGGACGCGATGTCGAAGTTCCAGCGCGGCTCTCGGCCCGGCTCGGCGGCATAGGCAGCCGCGCCGCCAAGCTGCAGGCGGCTATCCCCCCACGTGAAAACGGCTTGGCCGATGTCGAAGCGACGGTCGGCACCATTGTAGGTGACCTCGATATGACCTCCGTCAACGGCCAGGGGTGTTTGGGCGAGCCACGGAATGGAGATATGACCGGGCGCGGAATCGAGCACGATCTTTCCGGTACGCAACTCACCCGATCGGGAAAGCTCGAGTTGGGCATCGCCCCAAACGGGGATATCCCACCGCTCCAGACCGGCAAGCTCGGGCATGCTTCTGGCCAAGCCGCGCGGCACGAGGCCCTGCACCGAGACGTCCAGTTGGATCGCGTCGCGCCTGACGTGGTCGCTGCTTCGGAAGTTGACTTCCCAGGGACCAGTGAGGGACTCGATTTTTGCCCTACCTGCAATCGAGCTGCGACTTCGGCGGTGGTCGAGATCGAGGTCGAACTCCGGCACACGCCAGATGCTCTTGCGACCGGCGTTGTCGAGAACGAGAACTGCAGAGCGCAAGCCCACCGCGCGCAGGTAGGAGCTTGCGTGCTCGCGCCGGCGCGCCCTGGCCGACGCTTCAGACAGCACCTTGACGAGATCGATACGGCCAAGGGTCGGTCCGTCATTGCGCACCGGCTGCACGGGCACGGGCTTCTGGGCGTCAGCCTTCGCTTCGCTCGTGCCTCGCAACGGTGGCGACGGCAGGGGGCTGGGCTCCTCCTCGTTCGCGCGCGAGAACCTCAGGTGGACCGAGCCATCATCCGCGTACGTCAACAGCAAGCGAGCTGACACGAGATCGAGGCTTTCGGCCGCGATCCGGCCACGCAAGAGCGCACGCCGGCTCAACGACACTGAGGCGCTCGGCGCGGCGACCAGAGGTTCACCCTCGGCGTCGCTGATTCTGATGTTTTTCAGTTCGAACGCCAAAAGACCGTTGTCGTTGAGCCGCAGAGACGCGGTCTCGATCCTGACGTCGGCGCCCTGCAGTTCGTCAGCAATGCCGGCTTGTATGGACGGGATGAGGAAATTCAGCGCAACCGGGCTGTACAAGAGCCGGACATACAGCAGGCCCAAGGCGACCACTACGGCTACGACGAGCGCTGCCGCTGCCGTGCCTGCCAGCAACGCAGCCCGCCGGGCGCCGCTCGCCGGTGCGGCGACCGTCTTGGCTCTTCTCCCCCCGGTCCTTGTCACACCACTCCCTTCGATCGCCGGCAAGCCAATGCAGAGGCACGACCCGGCACTCGCAGACTACGAGCAGTCGGGCGAGGTCCGATACGACCCGCAGGACCCTGTAAGCAGCAAATTGAGAGCTTGCACGTGCCCGATTCGACAAGTCGAAATGAAGTGGAAAAAGGGACGAAACCAAGGCGAGCGCGGGAGCGAAAGGTGTAAAACTTCCAGCGTGCTACCGCGTCCGCACCGGTCCGTGCTAAGAGGCGATATCGCCCGTTTCCAGCCCCCTTCAGGCGAACGGGTGGGTGGAGTTCGGCACGCATGCTCACACGAAAGGCCGATGGCAAGACTGCCAGCCCGGAGGGCCAGAGGCCGCCGGTGCCCGGCGGCAGAACGACCGTGGCCTCGACGCCGATGCCGGGCCCGCCCTCGCTCATCGCTGCCGATCTGCTGATACAGGGCGACCTTGCTACGAGTGGCGAAATCCACATCGACGGCGAAGTACAGGGTGAAGTTCGCGCAGAGAAGATTGTCGTCGGCAAACACGGCTTCGTGTCCGGCAACCTGATCGCGAACGTGGTCGTGGTGGAAGGAAGCGCTCAAGGCTCGGTCCGCGGCAACGAGGTGCTGTTCAGGTCCGGCTCACAAGTCGAAGGCGATGTCTTTCACAAATCGCTGACGATCGAACAGGGGGCCTACTTCGAAGGAAAGTCGCGGCGCGCCGACGACCCGATGTCCATCCCTGCCGAGCCGCTTCAAACCTAGTGCGGTGGCTCAGAGCGCGAGGCGCGGCTTGCGCATTTCGTACAGCACCAGGGCGGTTGCCACCGCAATATTCAGCGAATCGATCTGGCCAGCCATCGGGATCTTCACGAGGCCAGTGCAGGCTTCAGCCGCTTGCGGCGACAATCCTGGCCCCTCGCTGCCCATCACCAACAGGGCCGGCAGCCGGTAGGGCTTTCGGAAATCATCCGCCGCCTTCAGGTGCGTGCCTATCACCTCGCCAGGCCAGCGGGTCGCCCAGGACACGAACTCAGTCGCTTGAGCGCGCGCGACCGCAACGTTGAAGATCGACCCCATGCTGGCGCGCACAGCCTCACGTGAGTAGGGATCGGCCGCGTTCCCGACAAGCATCACGCCACTTGCGCCGACGGCATCGGCCGTCCGGATGATGGTTCCGAGGTTACCGGGATCGCGGATTTCCTCCAGCACCACCCATACGGTGTCGGACGCAACAGTCCGTGCGTCGGGAGCAGCAGCCCAGCGCTGATCGAAGACGGCCAGAACAGACTGAGGATTGTCCTTGGCAGCGACTTTGGCGAGAACGGCCGCGCTGACTTCCAAGCATTCCGCACCCGCGCGCTCGGCCCAATTCAGAAGATCGCGACCTATTCCTTCCCGCAAGCTACCGGCGAGAAACAGCAACATGGCCGGCGCCCACCCGGCATCCCGTGCGGTCACCAGAACCGACGTGCCTTCAGCAATGAATTGACCGCTTTCACGCCGCACCTTGCGCATCTCCAGCGCGCGGATCGCCTTGATGCGATCGTTCTGCAAGCTGGTGATGGCGCGCACGCCGCGCTTGGGCTCAGGCCGCTGCGTCATCGCTCACCCAGCGCGTGTACATGGACGTTGGCAAGAGGCGTCCGGCGCCCTGCTCGACGATGGCAAGCTCGCCACTTTCCGTTTTTCCGGCGCGGCCGGACAGGCACTCGCGGACGAGACCATCCATCGCCAGCGCCGACGCGCGAACGGCGTAGGTTGTGAGCAACAGTGCCGAACGACCGGGCGCAAGCAGCTTTGCGCAGTCTCCCAGAAGCGCAGGCAGATGCTCGAAGACATCCCAGATCTCACCGTTCGGTCCACGGCCGAACTTGGGCGGATCCACAAGAATGAGGTGATAGTTGCGACCTCGCCGCGCCTCACGCGCCACGAACTTGCGTGCGTCGTCGAGTATCCACCTCACCGGCGCTGCGGTGAGGCTGGACGCAGCCTGGTTCTCCTTGGCCCAGGCAATCGCTTTCTTGGAAGCATCGACGTGGGTGACTTCCGAACCGGCCTTCGCAGCCAGCAGGGACGCCGCCCCCGTGTAGGCAAACAGGTTGAGCACACGTGCAGGGCCATCCGGGATGTTCGGTAGCCAATTCAGCATCCAGCGCCAATGCGGCTCTTGCTCAGGGAACAGGCCGAGATGGCGGAACCCGGACAGCTTGCATTGCATCGACACACCATGCACTGCAACGGGCCAAGTCTCCGGGATCGGCCGCCTTTTGCTCCAACGGCCGGAGACGCCGTCGTCCTCCGCGTTGGCACCTTCGAAACTGGCGTCCGCCGCAAGCCAGACTTCGGCAGACTGCGAGGGCTGCCAAAGCGCCTGGGGCTCGGGCCGCTCTATGGTAAATCGGCCGAACCGCTCCAGCTTGCGGCGCCCGCCGCTATCAAGCAAAACGTAGTCGGGAAAGCCGCGCGATGCTACGACGTGCAAGCTTTGCGGCGACGTTTCGGACTGCTCCTGCGTCATGTGAGCGATGGTTGGTCTTCGGGAACATTGGTGGCTACTGATGGATGGCGCAACGCGCCAATCCGCAGCGCCAATTGGAATGGCAACCGCACGCCATACCTCTCAGGATGAGATGCGGCGGTCAAACGCAACGTGATGGCTTTGTTGACACGACTGGTAGCTTTCCCCCGTCTGCGCTTGTTCGGGCAGACGGCAGACGTCCGCCCCCTGGCCGTCGCCGGCACCTTGCTGATTGCCTTCGTGGGGTTCGAGTGGCTCAGCTTCATGCACGAGTACAAGGGCGTTCCGGTTACGCCCTGGAACCCGGGACTGGGCATACTGTTTGCCGCAATCATGCTCAACGGCGCCGCCTACGGACTGGTGTTGTTTGCCGGAGTTGTTATAGCCGAAACCGCGGTCTTGAGGACGGACGTCGTCTGGCCCCTCATTGTCATGATCGCGGTCGTCATTGCCGCCAGCTATACCGCCGCGGCCGTGGTCGCGCGGAACTATCTGCGCCTCGACATTCGCCTGAACAGCCTGCGCGATGTCTTCGTGCTGCTCGGCGTCGCGGTGGCCGGTGCCGCCGTTTGCAGCCTCCTCCTGTCCATACTACTCCTTGCTGACCGCAATATCGATGCCGGCGATCTTGCCAGTTCCATCCTGCCCATGTTCGTCGGGGACGTCATCGGCATCGCCGTCATGACCCCATTGATGCTGCGCCTGTCCACCTGGCGCGCCGCGTTGGCGCGAGGCCTCAGCGTGCCACAGCTCCTCGAGATCGCACTGTACGGCTTGATCATAGGAGCAGCGTTGTGGCTCATCGTCGGAAGCGTCCGGCCCAACGACTACAAGTACTTCTCGGTCTTGTTCCTTCCTGTGGCGGCCGTGGGCGCCCGCTACGGCATCGACGGCGCCTGCGCGGCGCTTGCAGCGACCCAGCTCGGGCTCGTCTCCTTACTTCACGCCTATGGCTATGACGCGGCGACATTCGCCGAATTCCAGATCGCGATGTTCGTTCTCACGTGCACGGGCCTGGTGGTCGGGGTGGTCGTCAACCAGCGCTGGCACGCCGACAACGCCGCGAGGCAGGCCGAAGCAAGGCTCGCTGAAAGCCGCGCCGAGGCTGCACGGGTCGCTCGCCTGAATCTCGTCGGCGGCATGGCCTCCGCACTCGCCCACGAGATCAACCAGCCTCTAACGGCCGCACGCGCGCTGGCACGCTCAGCCGAGCATATCCTGAGCGCAGACCGCCATGACACAGAACGCGCAGCCGCCAACCTGCGCATGATGGTCACGCAGGTCGATCACGCGGCTGGCGTCATACGGCGCATGCGGGAGTTCCTGCGGCGCGGGCACCCGCATACGAGCTCACTCGATGTCAGCGAGCTGCTGAACGAGGCCCTGCTCCTCGCCCACCCGGATTTGACGGCCAACGTAATCGAGGTCGATGTCGACGTTCCGCCGGGCTTACCGCTCTTGTTCGGGGATCGCATTCAACTGCAGCAGGTCCTGCTCAATCTTCTGCGCAACGCGGCCGATTCGATCCACGAAGCGCGCCCGGCAAAAGGACGCATCGCCCTCAAAGCCACGACTTCCGCGGGGTTCCTGGAGGTCGCCATTCTTGACAACGGCGTCGGCGTAGCCCCTGACTCCAAGTTGTTCGAGCCTCTTTCTTCGTCGAAACCCGAGGGCCTGGGATTGGGTCTTTCCATCAGCATGAGCATCGTCGAGGCTCACGGCGGCCGCCTCTGGCTGCACAGCGGCGCACCAGGCGCAACGGAGTTCCGCTTTTCCCTTCCGCTCCAGCCGCCGCATGCGAACGCGCGATGACACAGCCTACGATCCACATCGTCGACGACCAGGAGGCAGTGCGCAATGCACTCGCCGAAATGCTCTCCGTGCTCGGCTACAGTGTCGAGACGCACGGTACGGCAGAAGCCTTCCTGACCTCGGTGCATCATCCACTGGTTGGCTGCGTCATCACCGACGTTCGTATGCCCGGAATGGACGGTGTGGAGCTGGTGAGGGAGCTTGCGCGACGCAATATTTCGGTGCCTGTCGTCGTGATTTCGGGCCATGCCGACGTGCCGATGGCAGTGGCGGCCATAAAGGCCGGGGCAGAGGATTTCATCGAGAAGCCCGTCGATGACGCGCAGCTCGTTGCTGCAATCAACCGGTGCCTCGCGCGCACGATCCAACAGTTGAGCAGCGAACAATCGTTTGAGGAGTTGCGGCGGCGCCTCGAGCGTTTGACTCCGCGAGAGCTCGAGGTCATGGACCTCGTAGCGCAAGGCTTCACCAGCGCCGCCATTGCGGAGAAGCTTGGGATCAGCGCGCGAACGGTGGAAAGCTACCGCGTCCAGATCATGGACAAGATGCAGGCACCCAGCGTTGCCGTGCTGGTGCGCCAGGCCATCCGCCTTGGCCGGCTGACACCGTAAATATACTTACGGTAAAGTTACCCAGCGATCCCTTCGGATACCGGCTTCAGCATCTCTCACTAGATTGGGCTGATCGTCCCTGGCGTACCAGGCCGTTCTAACCAGCTCAACGAAGGCCAAGATGCAGCGGAGCGGATCGCGCAGCGCAGTCGAGCGCGCACCAGCAAGCTTCTCGTTTACCACGTCCGTTACAGCACTTGCCGCAGCCGGTGCCGTCCTGCTGCTGGCGACACTGCCCGAGCAACTGGTTTTGCCCGCGATTGCGATGCTGTTTGTCGCGGCCGGGATGGCAATTGCTGCAGGACTGCATCTTGCTGGGTACCGCCTCGGCGTAGACGGACACCACGTCTGGGATGTCGCCGCGCTGATGGTTTTCCTCGGTTTTGCTGCCGCCATCATGACCGATACCGGCAGCGCGCTGACAACCCTCGACGAACTCGCCGCCACCTTCACCGTCAACAAGTGAACTGGTGATCCGCCGCTTCGGCGGCTCAACTCAACATATTTCGGGGATCGGATGGAAGCCTTTTACCCAGAGTTGATTGCTCTGGCTCAAGTCATCGTCATCGACGTGGTGCTGGCCGGCGACAACGCCATCGTGGTCGGACTCGCGGCTTCGCGCGTGGCTCCGGAGCTGCGCGCGCGCGTGATCTTCTGGGGTATCGCCGGTGCCGTCGTCCTGCGCATCGGCTTCGCTGCCGTCACCGTCCAGCTTCTCAGCATCGTCGGGCTGTTGCTCGCTGGTGGCATCCTGCTGTTGTGGGTCTGCTGGAAGATGTACCGGGAGATCACACGCGGGCCGGCGCACGCGTCGCTGGGCTCCGCTGCCGTCTCGCAGAATGCGCGGCACGAGAACCTCGGCTTCTGGCCGGCGATCGTGCAGATCATCGTCGCGGACGTCTCCATGTCGCTCGACAACGTGCTCGCCGTTGCCGGCGCCGCGAAAGGACACACCTGGGTTCTCGTCGTCGGCCTTGCGATTGCGGTCGTGCTCATGGCCGTGGCGGCGACCTACATCGCCACCCTCCTGGCAAAATATCCGTGGATCACATGGGTCGGCCTCGCCATCATCGTCTATGTGGCGTTCGACATGATCTGGCGCGGCTCGCACGAGATCGTGTGCCTCTACACGCCGAGCGGCGTCTGCCAGCAAGGTCTGGTCTCGGCGGTGCGGGCCTTACTTTAAGAAGGGACGATATCAGTCGAGGTCTTCAACCTCGACTGACCCAGTCCCCGAAACACGTTGCGCCAGAGAGGCCTCGACGAAATCGTCGAGGTCTCCGTCCAGCACAGCCTGTGGATCCGTGCTCTGCACGCCGGTGCGCAAATCCTTGACGAGCTGATAGGGCTGCAGGACGTACGAACGGATCTGGTGGCCCCAGCCGATCTCGGTCTTGGCTGCGGCTTCGGCGTTGGCCTTCTCCTCGCGCCGCTTCAGCTCCATCTCGTAGAGTCGTGACTTCAGCATCGCCCAGGCAATCGCCCGGTTCTTGATCTGCGACCGCTCCTGCTGGCTAGCCACCACGATGTTCGTGGGAATGTGGGTGATGCGAACGGCCGAGTCGGTCGTGTTGACGTGCTGGCCGCCCGCGCCCGAGGCACGATATGTGTCGATGCGGCAGTCGCTTTCCTTCACGTCGATCTCGATATTCTCGCTGACGACCGGATAAACCCAGGCGCTGGCAAAGCTGGTGTGGCGGCGCGCGTTGCTGTCGTACGGAGAGATGCGCACCAGGCGATGCACGCCTGACTCCGTCTTCAGCCAGCCATACGCATTCTCGCCCTTTATCTGCAAGGTCGCCGATTTGATGCCGGCTTCTTCACCGGCGCTGACTTCGACCAGAGAAACCTTGTAACCCCGCCGCTCCGCCCAGCGCGTGTACATACGCGACAGCATCGACGCCCAATCCTGGCTTTCGGTACCGCCGGCGCCGGCGTGAACTTCCAGGTAGGTGTCGTTGCCGTCGGCCTCGCCGGACAACAAGGCCTCCACTTCCCGGCGCCGCGCCTCCGGCGCAAGCTTGCGCAGAGTGGCCTCGCCTTCCTGGATGGTTGCCTCGTCCTTTTCGGCTTCGCCGAGCTCGATCAAGGTGACGGCATCGTCCAGATCGCGCTCGAGCTTCTGATAGGCAGTGATGGAGTTGTCGAGCGATTGGCGTTCGCGCATCACCTTCTGCGCCTGCTGCGGGGAGTCCCACAGCTTGGGGTCCTCCGTCAGCTTGTTCAGCTCAGCCAGGCGTTGCTGTGCGGTATCCCAGTCAAAGATGCCTCCGCAGCAGAGCGAGAGACTGACGGATGGTGTCGACCAGCTTTTCGGCTTCAGCGCGCATCGTTCGTTATCCCGGTGTTCGACAGTCAGCAGCGGCGGGGCGTGTGCACCCCGCTGCTACCCTTCCTTGAAATTTCAGTAGACCCCGCGGCCCTGGTTCAGATGCCGTGGCTGCTCTGCCGGGTCCTGGCCGACCAGTGATCCGCTCTCGTTGGTGAAGCCGATGACGGAGTAGGCGTCGTCCGGATCCTCGGTCGGCTTGAACGCCTCCATCACGGTATCCGACTCGCCGCCCACGGCTCGCAGCCCTGTTCGCAAGTTCACTCTGACCAAGCGTATGCCGGAGGGTATTCGGAACGGCACCGCACGCTTGCCGGCCAGCGCCGCCTTCATGAAGTGACCGAATATCGGCGCCGCAATGCCGCCACCCGTCTGTCCCTTGCCCATCGGACGCGGCGTGTCGTAGCCAATGAAAACACCAACAACGAGATCCGGCGTGAAACCGACAAACCACGCATCGCGCTCGTCGTTGGTCGTACCGGTCTTCCCGGCCATCGGCACATTCGGCAGGATTTGCCTGATGACCGCGCCGGTGCCGCGCTGGATCACGCCCTCCATCATCGAGGTCATCTGATAGGCCGTGAACGGGTCGATGATCTGCTTGCGATCGTCGGGCGGCAGCGAAGGTTCGGGTTGGTTGCGCCAACCCTCGGCATTGCACTCCGGGCAGGCTCGATCATCATAGCGCCAGATCGTCTGGCCCCACCGGTCTTGTATACGGTCTATGAGGGTGGGCTTCACAGCCTTACCCCCATTCACGAACGTCGCATAACCCGCCGCAAGCTTGACCAGCGTCGTCTCGCCGGAGCCAAGCGACATGGCGAGAACCGGCAGCAGGTCGTCGTACACACCGAAGCGCTTGGAGTACTCGACGATCATGGGCATGCCCATGTCCTGGGCCAGCCGAACGGTCATCTGGTTGCGCGATTTCTCCAATCCAACCCTGAGCGTGGATGGGCCATAGGATTTTGTGCCGTCGTAGTTCTTGGGCGTCCACACATCCTTGCCCGGCCCCTGATCGATCTCGATCGGCGCGTCGATCACGATACTGGTGGGCTTGTAGCCGTTGTCTAGCGCCGTCGCGTAGACGAACGGCTTGTACGACGATCCGGGCTGGCGTCGCGCCTGCAGCGCGCGGTCGAACTGACTTTGCGAGAATGAGAACCCGCCGACGACGGCGTGCACGCGGCCGGTGTGCGGATCGAGCGCAACCAGTCCTCCCCCGATCTCCGGAATTTGCATCAGAGACCACACGCCGGTCGGCTGCTCCGGATCCTTGGGCGCGACCCAGACGACGTCGCCCGGGCTCAGCACATCCGTTACCGCCTTCGGTGCACCGCGGCCGGACACCTTGGCCCACTTCATCTCGTCGTAGCTGATGTCCACGGCCTCGCGTTCGCCAGGGTAACTGCCGTCCGCGGCGCGCTGCGGCCGAAGCCCGATGGTCGCCTTGCTTCGGTCTGCCTGCAGCACAACACCCAGGCGCCAGGGCGAGATGTCGGTCGGGATGTCGATCGCGGTGAGCGTGATCCCCCAATCTCCGCCGATTTCGATGCGCTGGACAGGCCCGCGCCAGCCGCGCTCACGATCGAACGCCACCAAGCCGTCGGTAAGTACCTTGCGCCCGATTTTCTGGAGATGAGGATCGAGCGTCGTGCGCACAGACAGGCCGCCATTCACCTCGCCGGTGCCACCGCCCACGCGCTCCGTGCGGCCGTAGAGCCCGTCCTCGCCGTACATCTCAACCAGCCGGCGACGCACTTCCTCGGCAAAGTAGTCCGCGGCGCTGATCTGGGTGCCAAACGGGCGGATGTTGACCTTGAGGGGCTTGGCTTTGGCGGCACGGGCCTGCTCCGGCGTCACGTAGCCGGCCTCTGCCATCTGGTCGAGAATCCAGTTACGCCGCTCGGTGGCCTCCTTGGGCCTGCGGAACGGGTGATAATTGTTCGGGGCCTTGGGAAGGGCAGCCAAGTATGCGGCCTCTTCGATATCCAGATTGGCGAGCTCCTTGCCGAAATAATTCAACGCGGCGGCGGCGACGCCGTAGGAACTCATGCCGAGATAGATTTCATTGAGATAGAGTTCGAGGATCTTTTCCTTCTTGAATGTTTTCTCGATGCGGATGGTGAGGAGCGCCTCCTTCACTTTGCGATCGAGGTCCTGGCGAGCGGACAACAGGAAGTTCTTGGCAACCTGCTGGGTGATGGTCGAGGCGCCCTCAAGCCGGCGTCCCTTGCTCCAATTCTGCAGGTTGCGATAAATGGCGCGGGCGATGCCGGCAAAGTCGAAGCCGCCATGCTCATAGAAGCGGCGATCCTCCGCAGCCAGAAAGGCCTGGATGACGCGCTTGGGCACGACGTTGATCGGCACGAAGATACGACGCTCGCGGGCGTACTCCGCCATCAGCGTTCCATCGTTGGCGTGGATGCGCGTCATCACCGGCGGCTCGTACTTTGCGAGCCGCTCGTAGTCCGGCAGGTCGCGCGACGATTGCCACACGATGTATCCGACGGCCGTGGTGGCGACCAAGAACAGCGCCATGCCGGCGGCAAAGACGAAAGTGAGAAAGCTCAGCAGCCAGCTCCGCCGCTTGCGACGACGTTTCGGTCGGGGAGGAGGAGGCAGGATCGGAGCAGGTCTCATGCAAAGAGATCCGTGGATTCAGCGCTGTTTAGTCCACATGGCGCAGCGCAGCAAGCTCACTGGCGGGCTGGTCCACTTTAGTCCGCAATATGGCGGTTGAAGGCCGCCCTTTTGGCTCCTGACCCGGCTCAGCGCCGCTTCGAGAAATAGTCGCTCACCGCGGTGGCGATGGAGGCTGCAACGCGCTTTTGCCAAGCCGGGGACGTCAGCAACTCGGCATCCTTGGTGTTGCTCATGTACCCGAGTTCCACCAGCACGGAGGGGCACTGGGTTTGCCGGAGCACCTTGAACGCTGCCGCACGCGCCGGCTCGCGCGTGAGCGGTATGGACCGCTGCAGGTGCGTCAGCAGACGGCCACGGAAATCCGCCGAGAAATTGGAGGACTCGCGGCGCATGAGGTCCCGCAGTATCCGATTGACTTCGGTATCCTCGTCGTCGCGCGTTTCCGCCCCGGCCAGCACGTCGGCAGCGTTCTCTTTCTCCGCGAGACGTTGCGCCTGCCGGTTCGACGCGGATTCCGACAGCATGTAGACCGCGGCGCCGCGAACCGCCTCTGCGATCTCGGATTCGCCGACACTGTCAGCATGGATGGAGATAAAGAGCTGAGCGCCTTTCTCCTCCGAGAACGCGACACGTTCATCGAGTGCAACGAACACATCGTCGCTGCGCGTCATGTGAAGCTCGAACTTGCCGGTCGCCTCGAGGGCCGCGTGGACGTGCCTGGCCACAGCCAAAACGACATCCTTTTCCTGGACGCCGCCGCGCACGGCCCCGGGGTCGAGGCCGCCATGTCCGGCGTCGATCACGACGACGGGCCGGGTATTGCTCCGCTTGGAGCTGCCGGCCTTGTTTTCAGGAGCTTTCGGGCGCGGGGCCGGCGGCGCAACCTTGGCAAGGAAACTGGCTTCGTCGGTCGGCGCCAAATCGATGGTCAATCGTGCCTGCTTGGTCCCGGCGCGCGTGGCCATGGAGGCGCGCTCGACTTTGACCGGTCCCGACACATCCATGACGATGCGGGACTTGCCGGCCGCAAACAGTCCGTGGCGATAGGCACGCACCAAGCCTTGGGCATGCTGGCCTGATTTGGCAGAAAGCCGGAATTCGACATCCGGCAGGTCGACGACAACTCTGTAGGGATTGGGAAGCGTGAAGACTTGAAACGGGACTGGCGACGTCAGGGCGAGCGAAAAGCGGGTCAGCCTCTGGTCGCCGGTCAGCTCGCCTTGGGTTGCAATTACACCCGTTTTCTCAATGTCTGCACCCCGGCTGGGCGGCGGTGTAGGGCCCGAGCGCGCCTCTTCGACCGGCTGCTCCTTGCCCTTTTTTACGTCCGTCTGCGCCGGGCGCTGCCCAACCGATTTTTTGATTTCGGTGGAGGCAGGCTGGGCCACTGCCAGGCCTGGGAAAGCGCCCCACAGGACAAGACAAAGAGCCAAGCGAATCCCAGCGCCTATGCTGCCGCCGTCGCGCATTCCCAACCGATCTGGAGTCGTCCCCCGCCTGAGCTTAACTGGATGTTTGCCAAATCAAAGGCCTAATGGTGCTGTCTTTCGGTCGGCCAGGGATGTCCTCCACCAAAACTTTCTTGCCTCGGTGGGAGCGAGGTCCTAGATAGGCCTATCGGAAACCGCCGCAAATGCTTGTCGGCGGCGCCCTTGCAAGGGTTGCAGAGGCCCGGAGCTTAGAGCTCGCCGCCTCGCAGCACCGCGAGAAGGGCTCGCCGAAATTGTTATGCGGTAGGCTCGACTTCAGCGAGATCGACTCACTGCCTCATATTCGAGCTCAGAGGAGATCTGGTCTCGCAAATAGGTGAAACGTATCAATTTTTGCCCCGTTGCTTGGCGCCAAGCGAGGACCGGCACGCTGATGAATGGGGCCATTCGTCCGTTCGAGCTCGCGCTCGCGGGCATCGGTTTCGGAGGGGACGCAGACACAGCTGTCCGCTCCGATTTAGAATGTGGATCATGATGGTTCGGGATTTCACGCGCAGGAGTGAAGGTCGGTACGCGCTGCGCCTCCCGGGGCAACCCGGCAGGTTCGCGGCACGCACGGCGCACCCCGTTCCCGCCCGAGCACAATCCGCACACCATCGCGATCTGCGAGGATCAACACAAATCGGCGCACCTCATGACCGCCACAGCGCAGCGCTGCCCAACACCGGGCAGATCGGCGCGGCGTTGTCACGCGCCAGGGACTACGGAACATGGACAACAAGAACAGGATGCTTATCGACGGCACCCATCCGGAAGAGACCCGGGTCGTGGTGCTCCGCAATGGCCGCGTAGAGGAATTCGACTACGAATCTGCCGCCCGCAAGCCTCTCAGGGGCAATATCTACCTTGCCAAGGTGACACGGGTAGAACCCTCGCTGCAGGCTGCCTTTGTCGATTACGGCGGGAACCGGCACGGCTTCCTCGCCTTCAGCGAAATCCACCCCGACTACTATCAGATTCCCTTCGCCGACCGCCAAGCGCTGCTGCAGGAAGAAGCCGAGGCAGAGGCCGAGGCTGAAGCCGAGGCAGAGGCGCGTGCGGAAGCGCGCGAGCGCCGGCAGCGTGCCCGGCAAGGTGGCGATCAGGCGGACCACATCGAGGCCGACCGCGATGACGCCGATGCGATTGCGGCCGACGCCGCGCACCAGGACGATCGCCTGCAGCAGCCGCTCGAGGACGCGGGCAGTGATCGCGCATCGTTGGTGTCATCGGCCGAAGCTTCGGAAGTCAGCGAACCAGTTGCAGACAGACCTTCCGAGCATGAAGGCAATTTGCCCGAAGCCGCAAACGGCGCCGACGACCAGCCCGAAGGCGAGAACCACGTCGAGGAAATTGCCAGCGACCCGGCCGACGTTCCCGAGACGGTCGGTGCGTCCGGAGAAGACCTGGGCGGCGAAGACGCCCTCGAGGAAGTTCCCGAGCGTCCGCGCCGGCGCATGCGCTCCTATAAGATTCAAGAGGTCATCAAGCGCCGGCAGATCATGCTGGTGCAGGTGGTCAAGGAAGAGCGCGGCAGCAAGGGCGCAGCGCTGACCACCTACCTCTCGCTCGCCGGCCGCTACACCGTGCTGATGCCGAATACCGGCCGCGGCGGCGGAATTTCGCGCAAGATCACCAACCCGCAGGATCGCAAGCGGCTGAAGGCCATCGCCCACGAGCTCGAAGTGCCGGAAGGCATGGGCCTCATCATCCGCACCGCCGGCGCGGCGCGGACGCGCCAGGAGATCAAGCGCGATTTCGAGTACCTGCTGCGCCTGTGGGAGAACGTGCGCGATCTGACCCTGCAATCGACAGCACCATGCCTGGTGTACGAGGAAGGCAATCTCATTAAGCGGTCGATCCGCGATCTCTACTCCAAGGACATCGACGAGATTCAGGTCGCGGGCGAGACCGCACACGGCGAGGCGCAGGACTTCATGCGCATGCTGTCGCCGAGCCAGGCCAAGAACGTCATCAAGTTCGACGGCGCCGAGCCGCTCTTTGCCCGCTATCACATCGAGCGCCAGCTGAACGCGATGTTCAGCCCGTACGTGACATTGCGCTCGGGCGGCTATCTCGTCATCAACCAGACCGAAGCCCTGGTCTCCATCGACGTCAACTCCGGCAAGTCGACGCGCGAATTCTCCATCGAGGAAACGGCGCTGCAGACAAACCTGGAGGCGTCCGAGGAGATCGCCCGCCAGCTCAAGCTGCGCGACCTTGCCGGCCTCATCGTCATCGACTTCATCGACATGGAGGAGCGGCGCAACAACAGGAAGGTCGAAAACCGCCTCAAGGATGCCCTGCGCCACGACCGCGCGCGTATCCAGGTGGGCCGCATCAGTCACTTCGGCTTGCTGGAGATGTCGCGCCAGCGGCTCAGAACGGGCGTTGTCGAAGGCTCGACGTCACAGTGCCCGCATTGTCAAGGCACGGGGATCGTGCGTTCCACGGAGTCCATAGCGCTGGCCGTCGTTCGCGCCATCGAGGATCACCTCCTGCGCGATGCGCGCTCGTCGATCCTGGTCACCACGACGTCCGAGGTCGCCCTCTACATCCTCAACCACAAGCGCTCCTTCGTGGTGGATATGGAGCACAGGTACGGTGTCGTCATTGCGGTCGAAGCCAGCGCTCGCATGCAAGGCGCGAACTTCGCCATTGAGAAATCCGCAGTCCAGGCCCCCGTTGCACAGCGCGCCCAGGACCGCGCGGCAGTGGTGAACATGGAATCCGGATTTGAGGGCGGAGAAGCCGAAGGTCCCGCAGAGCCGGAGGACACGGAGGCAGCCGACCGCGACGAGGGCCGCCGGCCTCGGCGCCGGCGCCGGCGCGGCCGACGCGATGATCGAGGTGACCAAGCGCCGTACGAGCGCGCTGCCACCAATGAAGATGCTCCCGAACTCAACGAAGCGGATGCTGCAGAGGACTACGAGGGCGAGCACCCTTCCACGCCCCACCGCGATGATATCCCCGGCGCGGGCGACCAGCCGACCGTAGATGTTGCCGCGGAGGATGATCAGGGCGAGCGGCGCTCCAAGCGACGCCGGCGCGGCCGGCGTGGTGGGCGTCGTGGACGCGATCGCGACGGCACACGTCCTGCCAACGGCAGCTACGCCGGCCAGGACGGCGATGGTCCCTCCGATCAGCCGGAACTTGCTCGCGACGAAGGCGGCGAGGAGTATCCACGGTCCGACGCTCCTCCGAGTGGCGATTATCGGGAGCCGGTCCCGACCGAGCCCGCACGCGCGCAAGCGCACCGCGGCACGGCGAGCGCTGACACGCTGACGGCCGAGCGGGAGCCCGCACGTCACGTGGACCCCACACGTCACGTGGATACTGTCGAGCCCGCGTCGGTGCCGCCGCCGCGCCAGCCAGAACCGATCGTCGAGGAAGATGACCCCTCACGACCGGTTCGCAAGGGCTGGTGGCAGCGGCGTTTCTCAGGCGAATAAGAAAGCCCCTGGCGGCGCACAGCCGCCGGGCTACCCGCACTAGCGCTGCAAGCGCTTCCAGGACCGCAGACGGCGAGCAGCCTCGGCGATGTCGCTGGTGCTGCCCGAATAGCAGAAGCGCACATAACTCGCGCCACGTTCCGGATCGAAATCGATTCCGGGCGTGGCTGCAATATCTGCCTCCACCAGCATCTCCCTGGCAAAGGCATGGCTGTCGGATGTCAGGTGGCTCACGTCGACGTATAGATAGAAGGCGCCATCGGCCGGCAAGATGCGCGTGAGGCCAGCCTTCGGCAGCTCATCCAAAAGAAGGCTGCGGTTTGCGGCATAGACGGCCGTGTTGCGCTCCAGCTCTTGCGTGCCATCGAAGGAGCCGAGCGCCGCGACCTGGGCAACGGCCGGCGGCGAAATGTAGAGATTCTGCGCCAAACGCTCCAGCGGTCGCACCATCCTGCCCGGCACGATCAGCCAGCCGACACGCCATCCCGTCATGGAGAAGTATTTGGAGAAGCTGTTGACCACGATGGCATCGTCACTGTGCTGCAGCGCCGTCTCCTCGCGCATGCCGTAGGTGAGGCCGTGGTAGATCTCGTCAGAGATGAACCAGACGCCATTGCGCCGGCATGCGGCGATGAGCTCGGCAAGGCGCGCCGGCTCGAGCATCGTGCCGGTGGGGTTTGAAGGGCTCGCGACGATCAGACCGGAAATGTGGTGCTCGCGCACGGCGCTGTCGATGTGATCCGCAGTCGGCATCCAGCGGGATGCGTCGCCGGTCACCAGCGGCACCGGCACCTGACCCAGTGCGTTGAGGACATGGCGATAGCAAGGATAGCCGGGCGACGGCAGCGCGACGCGTGCCCCAACGTCGAACAGAGTGAGAAACGCCAGGACGAAACCGGCCGACGAACCCGTCGTGACAACGACGCGTTCCGGCTCCACGGCGACGCCGTACGTCTCGGCATAGTGCCTGGCAATACGTTGCCGCAGGGCCGGCATGCCCAGCGCCAGCGTGTAGCCTAAGGTGTCGCGTTCCAGCGCCTGACTGACACGCGCAAGGGCTGCCCGCGGCGCCGGCGTGCTTGGCTGTCCAACCTCCATGTGAATGACCCGCCGGCCGATCGCCTCGCGTTCGGCGGCAGCCTGCATGACATCCATGACGATGAAGGAGGGAACGTCGCTGCGCTGCGAAGCCTTGAGCACAGTTTCTCTCAGTTGGGCATTCGACCCCGATTCGCTCAAGTCACCCTCCGGCTGGAGCCCTGAAACCGCCACCGTTGCACCCTATGCGCGCAAGTTGTCCATAAACAACGGGCTTCGAGCCCGGAAACGCGTATGTGAATGGTACAATTGAGACCTACAGACCTATAGTCGCCCCGGTTTGCAGCATGAGCGATGGGTGTAACCGCACGAGGGGACAGCGTGCAACGTAGCAGAGCACTCCCACACCGCCTGATCCGGGCGGCAATGGCAGTCCTTTACGGACTGACGGTGTGCTTTGCGTCGTCGCCGGCCATGGCGCAGGGCATTCCGCTGATCCGCGACACGGAGGTGGAGAACCTCCTCAAGGACTACTCGCGTCCGATCTTCAAGGCCGCGGGCCTCGGCTCGCACATCTCGATGCGCATCGTCCGGCATGACAGCTTCAATGCGTTCGTGATCGACGGCCTCAACGTATTCATGAACACGGGCACCATCCTGACGGCCAAGACGCCGAACGAGGTGATCGGCGTCATCGCGCACGAGACGGGACACATCACCGGCGGCCACCTTGCCGCGCTCCGTTCGCGCATTGCCCGCGATCAGACCAAGGCGCTGCTGCTGATGGTGCTGGGCATCGGCCTGATGGTCGGCGGCGCGGCTGCCGGCGGCGATAGCGCCCGCGAGATGGGCGGCGTCGGCACCGGCGTCGCCATGGGCGGCCAGGATGTTCTGATCCGGTCACTGCTGAGCGAACGCCGGTCGCAGGAGTCCGCAGCCGACCAGGCGGCGCTCAAGTACCTGGCCGCCACGAGGCAGTCGGGCCGCGGCATGCTCGAGACCTTCGAGCGGTTTGCGCAGCAGGAGTACGTGTCGGCCACGCACCAGGATCCGTTCGTGCGCAGCCATCCCGTCGCGTCCGATCGCGTTGCCCGGCTCCGCGACCTCGTCGCCGCCAGCCCCTATTCCAACGAAAAGGACCCGCCGGCCTTACAGCTCAGGCACGACATGGCGCGCGCGAAAATTTCGGGCTACCTGGAGCGTCCCGGGACGGTGACCAACCGCTATCCCGCAAGCGACAACAGCCTGCCCGCGCGGTACGCGCGCGCGATCTCGCGCAACTGCTCGGGGCGTTGCGACTCCAACATGGCGGAAGTCGACGCCCTTATTCGGGAGAGGTCGGACAACCCGTACTTCTGGGAGCTCAAAGGCAACCTCCAGTACTGGAGCGGCAAGCATCGCGAGTCGATCCCGCAGCTGCGCAAGGCGCTGCAGCTTGCCGGCGATGAGGCCTCCCTCATCCAGGCGCAGCTCGCACAAGCCATGCTCGCAACCGAAGACAAGGGCATGCTGGACGATGCCATCGGTCTCCTGCGACGCTCTATCGCGACCGATAAGGGCCACGGGCCCTCCCATCTGAGCCTCGCCACAGCCTACTATCGCAAGGGAATGCTGCCGCAGGCCGACCTCGCTGCAGCCCAGGGGCATTTCGCCGAGGGCAACGTGAAACGGGCCCAGGACTTTGCCAAACGCGCCATCAGCAAACTGCCGGCCGGGTCTCCGGGATGGCTGCAGGCTGATGACATCGTCAAATACAAGCAACCGAGCTGATCTGAGCCGGACTCTAGAATCAAGAGCCGAACAATCCAGGAGTTTTGAATGTCGCTTGCTGCCCTCGTCGAAGCCTGCCTGAGCAAGAAGGGCCTCGCCCTGATCGTTCCGGCGCTGCTTCTCGTCGGATCAACGCTGGCCATCGGGCAAGGCGCGCTGCCGCCTGCCGCCCCGCCACCGCAAGCCGCGGCGCCACAAGCTGAACCGGTCTCGACACCGGCGCCAGCCGCGCAACCGGTTCAGGCCGAAGCGGCGAAACCCGCCCCCACTCAGGTTGCCAGCGGCTTGAGCAGCGGCCAGCGCAAGGAAGTCGAGGCGATTATCAAAGACTACCTGATCAACAATCCCGAGATCATGATCGAGGTGCAGAATGCCCTCGAGGCGAAGATGGACAAGATCCAGTCGGAGCGCGTGGCAGCCGCCATCAAGAGCAATGCGGCCGAAATCTTCCGGCCCGCTGCATCACCGATTGTCGGCAACACCAAGGGCGATGTGACCATCATCGAGTTCTTCGACTACAACTGCGGCTACTGCAAGCGGGCCTTCGAGCCGATGGCGAAGCTTGTCGAGGGTGACAAGCAGATCAAGCTCATCATGAAGGAGCTGCCGATCCTCAGCAAAGGGTCCGAGGAGGCCGCCAAAGTTGCCCTGGCTACAAAGCTGCAAGGCAAGTACTGGGAATTTCATCGGGCGATGATCCTGGCCCCCGGTCAAGCCAGCGAGGCCAGTGCGCTGCGCATCGCGGAAAAGCTGAACCTCGACATGGCGCGGCTGAAGAAGGACATGGAGTCGCCGGCGGTCAAGAAAGAGATCGAGGATACGCGCAACCTGGCGCAGAAGCTCGGTATCCAGGGTACGCCGCATTTCTTCGTCGGCGACCGCATCATTCCCGGTGCGCCCGAGAACCTGTACGAGCAGCTCACCAAGCTGGTCGCCGAGGTTCGCAAGGAAGGCTGCCGGGTCTGTTAATCATCCACGGCGGGCGGGTATGGACAGGGGCGTCGGACTTTCGTTCCTCGGCGAAAGCTGATACAGGGCCGTGCGGCCGTTCGCTTCCTGTTCCCGGCCGCCACGCCTCAACAACGCAAGCGCCGGCCCATGCCCAAGCCGATCTATGTCCTGAACGGGCCCAACCTGAATCTGGTCGGATTGCGGGAGCCCGCCATCTATGGTGTCGAGACGCTGGACGACATCCGGCGCCGGGCGGAAAAGCGCGCGGAAGCGCTCGGCCTGACGGTGGACTTCAGGCAGTCCAACCACGAGGGCGAACTCGTCGGCTGGATCCAGCAGGCGCGCGAAGGCGCGGATGGAATTATCTTGAATGCGGGTGCATATACGCATACGTCCGTGGCGATCCTCGACGCGCTCAACGCGGCGAGCAAGCCCGTCATCGAGGTGCATCTCTCGAACATCTTCCGGCGCGAGCCCTTCCGGCATACCTCCTACGTGTCGCCTGCGGCGAATGGTATGATCTGCGGCTTCGGACCCAAGGGATACGAGATCGCGCTGGAGGCGATGGCGGAGCTCATCGCCAAGGCCGGACGCTGAGCGCAGCGACGAAAAGGGACATGCTCATTTGACGACCAAGGACAGCAAGGGAACTGAGATCGTCGACCCCCGCCTGATCCGGGAGCTTGCCGAGCTGCTGACGGAAACCGGGCTCAGCGAGATCGAGATCGACCGTGGCGGCATGCGCATTCGCGTCGCGCGCGGCGGCGGACCGCAAATCGCCCTTGCCGCAGCGCCAGCCGCCGCGGCTGCAGCAGCGACGGCTCCGCAGCCGGCCACCGCAGAGGGCGACCTCAGCAAGCACCCCGGATGCGTGCATTCGCCGATGGTGGGTACAGCCTATCTCGCCCCCGAGCCGGGCGCGGCGGCCTTCATCGATGTCGGGACGCGCGTTTCGCAGGGCCAGACGCTGCTGATCATCGAAGCAATGAAGACGATGAACCAAATCCCCGCCCCGAAGGCCGGGACGGTGACCCGCATTCTCGTCGGCAACAGCCAGCCGGTGGAATTCGGCGAACCGCTTGTCATCATAGAATAGCGTTACGCGGAGCCGGCTCGCACCGATGTTCGAAAAGGTGTTGATCGCCAACCGCGGCGAGATCGCTCTGAGAATTTTGCGCGCCTGCCGCGAGATCGGCGTCGCGACCGTGGCGGTGCATTCGACGGCCGACGCGGAAGCGATGCACGTACGCCTCGCCGACGAGAGCGTCTGCATCGGGCCGCCTCCGGCGGCCGAAAGCTACCTCAACATCCCGCGCCTGATGGCGGCCTGCGAGATCACCGGCGCCGATGCGGTACACCCGGGTTACGGCTTCCTGTCGGAGAATGCGCGCTTCGCCGAGATCCTGGAAACGCACGACATTGCGTTCATCGGTCCCACGTCCGAGCATATTCGGATCATGGGCGACAAGATCGAGGCCAAGGCAACGGCCAAGCGCCTCGGCATCCCGGTCGTTCCAGGCTCCGACGGCGCGGTGACCAGCGAGAAACAGGCCGCCGCCGTCGCCAAGGAGATGGGCTATCCCGTGCTCATCAAGGCTGCTGCCGGCGGCGGTGGGCGCGGCATGAAGGTGGCGAACGGCCCTGACGAGTTGGACATGGCGCTGAAAACAGCGCGCGCCGAAGCCAAGGCGGCCTTTGGCGACGACAGCGTCTACATCGAGAAATACCTCGCCAAGCCGCGCCACATCGAGGTGCAGGTGTTCGGCGACGGCAAGGGCAACGCCCTCCACCTGGGCGAGCGCGACTGCTCTCTGCAGCGCCGCCACCAGAAGGTCTGGGAAGAGGCGCCGTCGCCCGGCCTCAATGTGGAAGAGCGCAAGCGCATCGGCGCCGTGGTTGCGGACGCGATGCGCAAGCTCAAGTATCGCGGTGCGGGCACCGTCGAGTTCCTCTACGAGGAAGGCCAGTTCTTCTTCATCGAGATGAACACGCGCCTGCAGGTGGAGCATCCCGTGACGGAGATGATTACGGGACTGGACCTGGTGATCGAGCAGATCCGCATCGCGGCAGGCGCCTCGCTGAGCCTGAAGCAGGAGGACGTCACCTTTGCCGGCCATGCCATCGAGTGCCGCATCAATGCCGAGCACCCGCGCACATTCCGGCCGTCTCCCGGAACCATCACCTACTGGCATCCGCCGGGCGGGCTGGGCGTGCGCGTCGACAGTGGTGCCTATCAGGGCTATCGCATCCCACCGAACTACGACAGCCTGATCGGCAAGCTGATCGTGCACGGGAAGAACCGGAACGAGGCCTTGATGCGTCTCAGACGCTGCCTGTCCGAATTCGTCATCGACGGAATCGATACCACCATTCCGCTCTTCAAAGACCTCGTGAAGGAAACCGATATCGCCAACGGCGCCTACGACATTCACTGGCTGGAAAATTATCTGAAGGCATCCGAGCAAAAACCATAGTTGCTTGTCAGGACTGACGCCCGGCGCCTGATGCGGCAAGAGTGACGCATGGCCTCGCGTGACGACATCGTTATCGAGATTACACCGCAGGTTCTCCTGAAGGCCTACGCGTGCGGCATCTTTCCAATGGCGGAGAGCGCCGAGGATCCGGCCCTCTACTGGATCGAACCGCAGCATCGCGGCATCCTCCTCCTCGACCAGGTGCATGTGCCGCGCAGGCTGGCGCGCACGGTCCGATCCGGCGAGTTCGAGGTAAGGGTCGACAGCAACTTCGAAGGCGTGATCTCCGGGTGCGCCGCCTCGCGTCCCGGCCGGCGGACGACCTGGATCAACGCCAAGATCCGCTCGTTGTATCGCGAGCTTTTCAAGTCCGGCCATTGCCACACGGTGGAGACCTGGCAGAACGGCAAGCTGGTCGGCGGGCTCTACGGCGTCGCGCTCAACGGCGCATTCTTCGGGGAAAGCATGTTCTCCACCGCACGCGATGCCAGCAAGGTGGCGCTGGTTTACCTGTGCGCCCGCCTGATCCACGGGAAATTCACTTTGCTCGACACGCAATTCGTGACGGAGCACCTGAAGCAGTTCGGCACGGTCGAGATCGATCGCACCGACTTTCACACCAAGCTGGAGAAGGCGCTGGCCCAGCAGGCCGACTTCAACGGCCTCTCGAAAGCTGCGAGCCCGGACGTCATCCTCGCCACCATCGCGGCAGGGCGGCCGCTGCCCGCCGCCGGCTGAGGCGGCCGGCCTACAGGGTGAAGCCGCCGTCCGGCACGATGATCGTACCGGTCATATACTTGGACTCGTCGGAGGCGAGGTAGACCGCCACGTGCGCCATCTCCTCGGCCGTGCCCAGCCGGCCCATGGGCTGGCGCTCGATGAACATCGCGCGCGCCTTATCCTCGCCACCGACCTGCTTGCCGAGCGCCTTGATGCGCTCGTTGAGCGACGGCGTCTGGATGGTGCCCGGGCAGATGCAGTTGCAGCGTATGCCCTTGCCGATGAAGTCCATGGCCACGGCCTTGCTCAGGCCGACGACCGCAGCTTTGGTCGCGCCGTAGGCATAACGGTTGGGGGCAGCCTTGGAAGCGCCGACAGTCGAGGCGATGTTGACGATCGACCCGCCGCCGCGCGCCAGCATCCCCGGCAGGAAGGCCTTGATGGTGCGATGCATCGACTTGACGTTGAGGTCGAAGGCAAAGTCCCAGTCCTCATCCGTGCAGTCGAGCACCGAGCCGTGATGCACGAACCCCGCGGCGTTGAACAGGATGTCGACGCCGCCAACGCGCTGCGCCTGGGCCTGGATGCCGGAGGCATCGCGGGCATCAAGCTGCACGCACTCCGCAACGCCGTCTTTCTTGAGATCGTCGAACGCGCGCCCATCGACGTCGCTGGCGATCACGCGCGCGCCTTCACGGGCGAAGGCGAGGGCCGTTGCCCGGCCGATGCCAGCGCCGGAGGCCGTGCAGAACGCAATCTTGCCGTCGAGACGCCCGCTCATGGATGATGTCCTCGCGTTTCCCTGCCGCATGGTGCGGCTTGAAACTCCGGAAGGTCAAGCTTCCAGCACGGGGTCGGGCGGATTGTTGGGCTTGGAATCCTTCGCGGTCAGATAGACGGCGAGGCCGATGGCGAGCGCAGTCGCGAGCGTCGCAAAAATCCACTGATAGGCGATCGGGGCGTAACCGGGCCCGGCGTGCGGGAACAGCCCGGGTATGAACCCGGTGATGGCCGGCAACACGGCAGCGCCGATGAGCTGGGCCATGTTGCCGGTCGTGGCGCCGCGCCCCGCCAAGTGATCGGGGAAGTGGCTGCGTATGTGCGTCAACAGGATCGTGGCGTAGGCCGATGCCGCGCTGAGCAGGAACAGCAAGCCGATCGCGGTCGGGGTTGAGATGTCGCGGATAGTGGCAAGCGAAACGAGGGCGGCCAGCGCCACGCTGGCATTGGCGACCGCCACCCACTTGCGCGTGTTGAACACGCGGTCGAGCGGGCCGATGACAAGGCCGGCGACCGTCTGGAACAGCGCCATCCCGAACAGAACCTGTCCACGGCCGATAGCGTCGAGCCCATGCACGTCGTTGAGATAGGGACCTGCCCAAAGCAGCATGACGGATGCAAATGCCGCATAAGCCACCAGGAACAACGCCAGTACGCGCAGCAGGCCCGGCGTGGTGAGAACCTGGCGCAGGCCGGCAAGAGCGCCGACGTGTGTGGTCGCCTCCGGCCGCCTGCCCGGCGGATAGTCGCGCACGAGCAGGAAGAAGATGATGCCGCTCAGCGCGGCCGCCACGCCCATGCCGACGAAGGCCACCCGCCAGCCGATCCACTCACTGACGGCCGCGAGCGGCAGCCCGGCCAGGAAGAAACCGATCTGGCTCAGCGCGAAGACCCAGCTCAGCGCCATAGTCCAGGAGTGGCGCGGGTACCAGCGCGAGATCAGCACGACAGCCGACATGAAGCTGCCGGCACATCCAAGACCCGTGATGAAGCGCGCGACGATGAGGCCGGTGCCGGACTCCGCCATGGCATGCAGGAAGGCGCCGATCAACATCAGGACAGACAGGAGGGCAACGGTGATGCGCGGACCGATCCGATCGAACAGTACCCCGACCATGACCTGCGGAATGAGAAGCGCGACGAAGAAGGCGGTGTTCGAGAAACCGAGAGCCTCGGACGACAACTGCAGGTCACGGATCAGCTCGGGGCCGATCACGGAGGTCGACGACCGGAAGAACTGCGACAATATGGTCGTGGATGCGAGCGCGGCCAACAGCACGACGGCTGCCTTCCACGCGAACGGAATTTGCGGATCGCTCTCGTGCGGGCGATCGGACAGCGGCACACTCATGTCGCCTTCAGGGGTTTCTTCCGACTCGGCATGCAGGCGCCGCTTCGCGGGCTGGTTAGCAATTCCGACGCGTGCTGACCAGTGTCATGCGGCAATAGTCGGAGAGCCTGTGTCGGGCGCCTCGGCAGCAGCCGGGCGGGGCGCCAGGAAATGGCGGGTGATATCCACGGTCTCGCGGCGGCCGATATCGTTTCCATGCCGCTCGAGCCATTTTGCCGCTTCGCTGCGGCCGGCGTCGTGCAGATACGTCAGCAGCTGCATATCCGGGAGAGCCTTGCTCTCCGGGGACAACGCGTTTGTGAAACGGCCGGCCTCGATCAGATGAAATCTCTGCCGCGCCAGCCTAGCGTCGGCTTTGCCATGGCGCATACGGGCGAAGCGCCGGTTCAGCCGCCGCACGGCTTCGATCAGCTCGATATCGCGCAGCATCGGCTGGCCGAAAGTGATCTGGTTAACGCGTGCGGTGATCTCGCGGGCGCTGGTCGGGGTACCGTTCTTGTCGAGCGGGTTGAGCTTGACGATCAGGGTATCGGCGACGGGGCTCTCGCGACCAAGCGTCACAAGGTCGGGATTGGATGAGAAGCCGCCGTCCCAGTAGGCGCGACCTTCGATCGAGACGGCGTGATGGATGGTCGGCAGGCAGGCGGACGCCAATACAGCCTCGACTGATATCTCGGAACGGCGGAAGAGGCGGGCACGCCCGGTCGCGACATCGGTGGCGGCAATCAGCAGCTCGGGCCCGGCGGTCGCACGCAACTTGGCAAAGTCGACGTGCGATTCGAGAAGCTTGCGCAGGGGATCGAAGCCGAGAGGATTGAAATCGTAGGGCGAGAACATCGAGGCGACCTGCGCGAAGGTCACCGAGCGGCTGATGCCGGCGAGCCAAGGATTGTTGCGCAGGAGGTCGGGCACGCCCGCCTTCGCCACCGCCTCCCACACGGACTTGAGCCGCGCGCGCGCCTCCTCAGGCCCGCCGTCGGCGAGGCCGGCCGCAAGGGCAACCGCATTCACAGCACCGGCACTGGTGCCGCTGACCCAGGCAAGCACAAGCGCGTCGTCCTCGAGAAGACGGTCGAGCACGCCCCAGGTGAAGGCACCGTGCGCGCCGCCGCCTTCAAGCGCCAGATTGAGTCGTTTCGTGCGCCGCCCGAAAAGTCGCAAGACATTCGCCCCCACTCGCCGCCGTGCGTCCGCACCAAGGCAACGAACAGGGCCGCATCATGGCAGGACGCCGACAGGCAGCACAACCGGAATGCCGTCGATGACGTGGTAACGGGCATCGATGCCATAGGTGGCTGCAAGATGCGCCGGCGTCAGCACTTCGGCGGGACTTCCCGCCGCGACGGCAGCTCCATCGTGCACAAGCGCGATGCTGTGGCAGAACCGCGCAGCCAGCGAAAGGTCGTGCACGGCGACAACGACCGTGCAGCCTTCCGCAGCGATGCGCGTCAGGTGCTGGAACAGCGCGAGCTGCTGCGCGGGATCGAGCCCGGCGGCAGGCTCGTCGGCGAGAAGGATGCGCGGCTGCTGGGCCAGCACGCGTGCCAGCAGGACGCGCGCGCGTTCCCCGCCCGACAGCGAAGTCACCGGCCGATCCTCCAGTCCGGCAACATGCATGGAGGACATCGCCGCTTCGATCGCTGTTGCGTCCTCAGCGCTTTCTCCGGCGGCCGAAGTCCGGTGCGGCAAGCGCCCGAGGCCGACGACGATGCGCGCGGCGAGCGGCCAGTGCACGATCCGATCCTGGGGCAGATAGCCGAGCACACGGGCGAGGTCGGCGCGGGGCCACTGCGCAAAGTCCCGGTCGCCGATGCGGATCGTGCCCGCGTCCGGCGCAAGCAGGCCCGCAATCGTGCGGAGCAATGTTGATTTGCCTGCGCCGTTTGGGCCGATGACGGCGGTGAGTTGGCCGGGATCGGCCGTAAACGCGACGCCCTTCAGGACTTCGCGTCCGGCGAGACGCGCGCGTACGCCCTCGGCCGCGATCCTCATGGCGTCAGCTCCCCGCGCGTGCGCAGCACGAGCCAGACGAAGAAGGGGGCACCGATCAGCGCGGTGAGAACGCCGATGCGCAGCTCGACGGCCGGCTGCACGAGGCGCAGCCCGACGTCCGCGATCAGGAGGAAGATCGCGCCGCCGAGCATGCTGGCGGGCAACAGCAAGCCGGGCCGATGCCCCACGAACGGGCGCAGCACGTGCGGAACGAGGAGGCCGACAAACCCGATCACGCCCGTCACCGCCGTGGCGGCGCCGACCGCGAGCGTGGTTCCGGCAACGATGGCAAGGCGCGTGCGGCCAAGGTCGACGCCGAGGCTGCGCGCCGCGTCCTCGCCCAGCGTCAGCGCATCGAGAGCGCGACCGACGCTGAGCAGGAGTGCCAACCCCAGCAGAATGAGCGGCGCGGCGAGCCATACCTGTGTGAGGCTGCGGTCGGCGAGCGATCCCATCAGCCAGAACACCATCTCGACCGAGGCGAAGGGATTCTGCGACAGGTTGAGCGCTAGCGAAATGAGGGCGGTGCAGATGGCCGATACGGCGAGGCCCGCCAGGATGAGAGTGACGGTGCCGCCCTGCATGCCGGCAAGGGACACGACCGCGAGCATGGCAGCCGCCGCGCCGGCGAGACCGCCCGCGGGCAGCGCGAGCGCGACAGCCTGCGCGAGGCCCAGGTGGATCGCCAGCACCGCACCGAGCGCGGCGCCGCCGGACACGCCGATAAGACCCGGCTCCGCCAGCGGATTGCGCAGGTAGCCCTGCAAGGCCGCACCGGCCAGACCGAGTGCGGCACCCGCGAGGGCGCCGAGTACGGCACGCGGCAATCGGATTTCCCAGAAGATCAGCCGGCCCGCCTCGCCGGCCGGCCCGAAGCCGAACCCGGACGGACCGATAAGCAGGGACAGAAGGAAGGCGACGGCCGCGACAGCGGCAAGCATGCCGAACAGCATCGGCGGCGACAGGCGCGTATCGACCTCGGCAGCGGTCATCGGCTGCGTGCCTCGATGGCGACCCGGGCGGCAGCAAGCGCCTCGACGGCACCCGCAACCTCCGGCGTGCCGCACAGCCAGAGCTGCCACGGCAGCTCGAGCGAGACGCGGCTGCGTCGCAGGGCTTGCAGCGCCGGATGCCGGAGGTTGTCGGCAAGCGCGGTGCGGTACGCGCCGATGCCGCTGGAAAGAACGAGCAGATCGGGCGGCCGCGCAACCAGCGACTCCAGCGGCGCCTGCCCACCGCGCGTGAGGCGATAGTCCACCGCCATATTGTGGAAGCCCGCGGCCCTGAGCGTGGCATCCGCCAGGCTGCCGGGGCCGGAGACGGTACCGCCCACCTGATAGATGAGTGCGCTGACGGTGCCGGCCCGTGTGGGCTTGGGAACCGCGGCGAGGCGGCGATCGAAGGCGGCGATCACAGCCTCCCCCCGATCTTTCTCGCCGACGGCCGCGGCGACGGCACGCACGGACGCACGCACGCCATCAAGGTCGGGGGCCTGCGGCACGAGAACGACGTTCTTGTTCAGGCGCCTGAGAAGATCGACCGTCGCCGAGACGCCGAAGGGACCGACGAGGACGAGATCGGGATCGTAACGCAGGACGTCCTCTGCCACGCCGTGCGTGACCGGCAGGCCCTTCGCCCGCTCCGGGGTCGCGGAGACCGCGGAGTCCGCAGCAAGGTGCGTGACGGCAGCGATGCGCCGGCGCTCGACCAGGCCGACCAATATCTGGTCGGTGCAGAGGTCGAGCGAAACGATGCGCTGGGGCTTGGCCGCGTCTTGCGCATGCGCGACCGTGAGCGCGAGGAAGGTCCCCAGCACCGCTGCCGCGATACGTTTATGGACCGCAACGTGTCCCAATCCCGGTTGCCTCCAGAGCCGACCCGGCGGCTGAAGTTGAACTCAATGCCGGCGGACGCAGCAAAGCCGGGCGCCGCGTTATAACCGAAAACCGGGAGAGCGTGAGCGGGCTAGAGGCAGAAGTAGCGGCCGACCGACTGGATGCCGAGGAGAATGGCCTCGCCGCGCGTGCCGATCAGATAAAGCGCGCCGAGCAGCAGGGCGCCGACGGCGCCGAGCACCGCAAAACGCACGCCCCGCGGCATCCTCTCGGACGCCGCGCGACGCGCTTCCATCTGGCTCTGGCTCGCCATCGCTCCTGCTACGCCGGGTTGGCCGCAAGCCGCGGCACCGGGCGCTCCTGGATCGGCCAATGCACCACGGCCGCGAACAGGCCGAGCGCAATCGATATCCACCACATCATATCATAGGACTTGGTGGCGTCGTAAAGCACGCCGGCCAACCAAAGGCCGGAGAATGAGCCAACCTGATGCGACAGGAACACGACGCCGAACAGCATTGACATCCAGCGGGTGCCGAAGAAGGTGGCAACCAGGCTGGACGTGAGCGGCACCGTGGAGAGCCACAGCAGGCCCAGCACGCCGCTCATGGCGATGATGGTAAACGGCGTGATCGGCAGAAACAGCAGGCCGGCAAATACGAAGCAGCGGCCGAAGTAGATCAGGCTCAGCCCACGCCGCTTCTCGATGAAGCGGCCCGACTGGCCGGCAATGTAGGTGCCGATCAGGTTGCCGAGGCCAACCGCCGTCAGGGCCCAAACGCCGACGCTGGCGTCGAGCCCCTGGTCGACCACGAACGCCGGCAGGTGCACGCCGTAAAAGGCGACGTGGAAGCCGCACACGAAGAAACCGGTGACGAGCAGCAGGTAGCTCGGGTGGGTGAAGGCCTCCTTGATGGCCCCGCCGAGCGTCTGGTCATCCATAAGACTGCCGGCGGCAGGCTTGCCGCTGAGAGGCCACGCCAGAGGCAGCACAAGCGCCATGGTCGCGATCAGGACGAGAAGGCTGCCCTTCCAGCCGAGCACGTCCATCAGGATGTGCGTGTAGGGGAAAGCAACAAAGCCACCGATGCCGCTGGCCATACCAAGGGAGGCGATGGCCGCTGTGCGCTTGTCGGGCGGCGCCGCGCGGCCGGCGGCACCCACCAGCGCGGTGATGCCGGTGCCGCTGACGCCGATGCCGAGCAGGACGCCGCTCACCATCAGGTCGAAGGGGGACTGCGCGGCGAACATGACATAGAGGCCGGCCATGGTGGCAAGGGTCCCGCCGACAACCACGCGGCCGGCGCCGTAGCGGTCGGCGACCATGCCGGCGGCGACCGCGCCGATGCCCCAGATCAGGTTGGCAATGGCCATAGAGCTGGAGAACGGCTCGCGCCCGATGCCGAGCTCAGTAGTCATGGGTTGCAGATAGAGCCCCATCACCTGCCGTAGCCCCATGGCGATGCCGACGATGAGCCCGGCCGACAGGACCACCAGCCACAACGGCTTGACGGAGGGAGCAACCGCGACCTGCTTCTGCATGGGATCGATCTTTCCTGCGACTCTGGGGAGTTTATAGGCGGGCCAACAATTGCGGCCCAAGTCCAATTCGAGGGCTGGCGGGCGAGATTATCTCAGACCACCCATGACGAGGGCTCATAAGTTCCCTACGGGGTGCGGACTATCACGACCCGAGCAGCCGGCCGCAAGTGCAGGATCTGTACCGGTTTATGCGGCAGCCAGGGACAAGGTCTGGCGTTCCAGCTCGACCACCTCGCCGTTGTCCGCGGCCAGGCCACGCCCCGTAAGCTCGAAGGTGCGGGCGGCGGGATCGATCCGGTAGAGGTTGTAGCGCGCAGGCGGCTCGGCGCCATGCTGCACAGCCTGCGATGCCGAGGGCGCGCCGATGATGGCCATGCGGCCGGACGCGTGCCGGTGCCACGCGAACATGTTGCGATGGTTGTGGCCGTGGATGACGAGCTCGGCGCCGGCGCGTGCCAGCACCGCTTCGAGGCCCTTCGCATCTCGCAGCCCGCGCGCCGCGTTCGCCAGCCCCGACAGGGGTGGATGATGGATGAGGACGAGGCGGAACAGGCCGGCGTTGCCAAGCCGCGTGAGCACATCCTCGAGGCGCCCGAGCTGCGCAGTGCCGACCCGCCCATAGGCCAGGAGCACGGGCGTCGGCACCGATGAGTTGACGCCGATCAGCGCAACGTTGCCGACCAGGCGGACGAAGGGGAAGTCATCCCCATTGTCAAAATGGCTGCCGTCCTCGTCCGAGGCCATGTAGCGCGCCCAGCGGCGCGTACCGGCATCGCGCCCGATGCTGGAATAGATATCGTGGTTGCCCGGCACGACGGTCACGCGGTCCGGCGCGCCGAGGCCCTCCAGCCAGGCGAGGGCGCCGGCGTGCTCCTGCGGCAGGCCGATATTGGCGAGATCGCCGGTGACCGCGATATGGTCCGGCCGGTGCGCGTGCATGTCGGCGACGATGCGGTCGAGCACCTCGCGGCGGTGGCCGTCGCGGCGCGTGCGCACCCAGTTGATGTAGCCGGCCCCGCGCTTCAGGTTCCAGTAGCGCGCATGGAAGCCGTCGATCGGCCCCAGGTGCACGTCGGTCAGGTGCGCGATGCTGACGACTTGGCTCATGCGCGGCATTGAGTAGCGGCTTCCCGCGGACTTGCCAAATGCGATAAACGGAGCCCCGGAAAGGCACCGAGACCTCATGCGACTGTCCGAAGCCATAAGGATCAAAGCCCTGCAACGCTATTGGCGGCTGCAGCGCGGCCTGACGATCGGGGCCCAGGCGCTTGTGCTGGGGCCTGAGGATCGCGTGCTATTGATCCGGCATGGCTACCAGCACGGCTGGTATTTCCCGGGCGGCGGCGTGGAGAAGGGCGAAACGGTGCAGGATGCTATGACGCGCGAATTGAAGGAGGAGACGGGCGTGGTTGCGGCCGGTTTGCCTCAACTGTTCGGCGTCTATGCGAACTTTTCGTCTTTCCCCGGCGATCATATTGCGCTGTTTGTCGTGCGCGACTGGACCCAGCCGCACGTTCCGGCGGCCAACTGGGAAGTGCGGGAGCAGGGCTTCTTCGCGCCGGACGAGCTGCCGGCGGATACAGTGCGATCGGTGCGCCGGCGTCTCGGCGAGGTCCTGAACAGCATGCCGAGGAGCGCGCATTGGTGAGCGACAGTCCGTTCCCGGCCTTCACGATGCGCCCGGTCTCACCCGGCGACCTGCCAGCCATACGCGCGCTGCATGCGCGCGCGTTCGGGCCTGGCCGGTTCGCGCGCACGGCGTATCGGCTACGGGAAGGCACGGACGAGATCTCCCGCCACTGCCGCGTGTGCCTGATCGACGGCAACATCGCCGCCGCCGTTCGCTTCACGCCGGTCGAGATCGGCGGCCAGGGCGGGGCGCTGCTGCTGGGGCCGCTGGCGGTGGAGCCGGCGTTTGCCAATCGCGGCTATGGCCGCGGGCTGGTGGTGCGCGCTCTCGAGGACGCCGGCAAGGACGGCATCGCGCTCGTGCTGCTCGTCGGCGACGAGCCCTACTACGGCAAGCTCGGCTTTCAGCGCGTGCCCCGCGGACAGATCGCGCTGCCGGGTCCCGTCGACTACGACCGGCTGCTTGCCGCCGAGCTGAGGCCCGGGGCGCTAGCCGCAATGTCGGGCGACGTACGCGCCGCGCGGTGAGCGCACGGCCCGCGCGCACTGCGCGCATCCATCCATTTGCAATTGCTGGACAATTGGTCACGCGCCGCGTCACCTTGTTTCCGCCGCTGTTATCCGCGACGATGACGCGGGGTGGCCGGTGTGCAGGGTCCGGCCGGTACGACAGGTGCGAGGCAAAGGGAGCGGGTGCGCGGCGGGACTTGATTTAATTGCTTGAATAGTCGGATTGCGATGCCGGTCGGCGGTCACAGACGTTCCGACAGCCCTCGGGGTTTATTGAGTTGCAGGCGCGCGTTTGCGCGGCGTGGCTTTGCCGTGCTCGCCGGCGTTCTTGCGCTGGCCATGAATTTGAGCGGGCCGCAGCAGGCCTACGCGCAGGATTTGCGCATCTCGCATCAGTTTCATCCGACGGCGGATGCGCGCGGGCGGGCCGCACGCGTGTTCGCAGAGGAGTTGCTGCTGCGCGCGCCGGAGCTGAAGGTCAGCCTGCATCCGCAGCTCGAGCTCGGCATGAGCCGCGACGAGCAACTGGACTTGCTGCAATCCGGCAAGCTCGACTTCGCGGTGCTGCCACTGGTGTTCGGCGTGAAGAAGGTGCCGGAATTCTCGCTGGCCCTGTTGCCGGGCCTCGTGCCCAACCTCGCCACTGCCAATGCACTCAAGTCATCTGAGGTTTATACGCGGCTGCAGGATGTGGCGGCCAAGAACGGCTTGCGCGTCGTCACCTGGTGGTGGATGCGCGGCGGCTTTGCGACAACGCGCGAGGTCAAAGGACCGTCCTCCGTCAAGGGCATGCACATGCAAAGCTGCGGCCTTGCCCAGCGCGTGCTGGCCAGCGCGGGCGCCGACGTTGCCGACGATCCCTGGGGCGAGATCAGCATGCGGCTCGATATGGGTGCGCTCGACGGCGTCGCCGTGCCATACGAGGACTTCATGAGCCTCAAGCTCGCCGAGCACACCAAGTTCGGCACCTTCGGCGGCCCGTCGATCCTGACGTGCTTCTCGCCGATGCTGATGTCGAAGCGCGTGTGGGATCGTCTTTCGGTCGACCAGCAGCGTGCCATCGACGAGGCGGCCGCCATCGCCGACGGCTATTTCCAGACCTCGCAGGTGGAAGCGGAAAAGCGCGCCCGCGCGGCTTTCCGGCGCGCCGGCGCCAGCATTCGCAGCCTGACGCACGACGAGTATCTGGAGTGGCTGCAGCATGCGCAGAAGACGGCATGGCATGACTATGTGAAGGTCAGCCCGACCGCGCGCGACCTGCTCAACACGGCGATCCGGGTGATCCTGACGGACATCGGCACCAAGGAAGACATGATCAGCACGCTGGCGCCGGAGCCCGAAAAGCTGGTGGAGCGCACGCCACCGAAGGCCCGGGCCGCGCATTGACAGCATCGCGGCCTTGGCCAACCCTGCGGCTGTAGCGACCGCCAGGGGTTCTCCATGACCACAGCTCATGCCGGCATCGCCTCCGGCGTTTTCAGCGTGACGGCGCACGACCGCGTCGTGTTCGGCGTGCCGGCCGGCGAGGCCGTCGTGCACGAGGCGGCGCGCTACGGCGCAGCGCGGGTGTTCGTCACCTCAACGCGGTCGCTCGCGAAAATGAGCGATGGCCCGCTGCAGCAGCTCGAGCGCGCGCTCGGCACGCGCCATGCCGGTACGTACGCGGCGGTCAGCTCGCACAGCCCGCGCGAGGATGTGGTGGCCGGTGCCAACGCGGCACGCGCGGCGAAGGCCGACCTGCTGGTCGCGGTGGGCGGCGGCTCCGTCATCGACGCCACCAAGGCCATGCAGCTCTGCCTGTGGCTCGGCCTCGACACGGTAGACGCCATGGAGCCCTATTGCGTGGGCTTCGAGCGCACCAAGCTGTCGCCGGTCGTGCCGCCTGCAAACGCCGTGCGCATGGTGTCGGTGTCGACGACGCTGTCGGCCTCGGAGTTCACGGAGAACGCCGGCATCACGCAGTCCAAGACCAACACCAAGCAATCCTTCAAGCACCGCCTGTTCGCGCCGCGCAGCGTGATCCTCGATCCGGCCGCGACCCTCGATACGCCGGAGTGGCTGCTCTATTGCACCGGCATCCGCTCGGTCGATCACGCCATGGAAGGCTATTGCAACGCGCAGGCGAATCTCGCGACGGAGGCGCTGTCGCTGCAAGGCTTGCGGCTGCTTGCGCAGGCGCTGCCGGCCATCAAGCGCGCGCCGGCGGAGTTGAGCCATCGCCTGCAGGCGCAGATGGGCATGTGGCAGGCGATCGCGCCGCTGGCGGCCGGCGTGCCGACCGGCGCGAGCCACGGCATCGGCTATGTGCTCGGCGGCACCTTCGGCGTTCCGCACGGGCACACATCGTGCGTGATGCTGCCGGCAGTGCTGCAATGGAACGCCGCCGTCAACGGCGAGCGCCAGAAGGCGCTTGCCGCCGCGATGGGTGCACCGGATCGCCCGGCGCATGCGCTGGCAAAAGAGCTGATCGACGGCCTCGACCAGCCGACGTCGCTGCGCGATGTCGGCATCACGCGTGACAAGCTCGACGAGATCGCCACGCGTGCGCTGAGCTACCACCCGGTGCAGGTGAACCCGCGCTCCATCAAGACGAAGGCGGACGTGCAGGAGATCCTGGACATCGCCTGGTAGGCTGCCACGATCGAGCGCGGACGGTCGCCGCGTTACGCCTGCGCCGCCTCGAGGATGAGCGTGGCGACTTCAACCGGGCGCGAAGCCAGCGATGCGTGACTGGCGCGCAGTTCGATCTTTTTCACCGGCTTCATGCGATCGGCCATCATCTGCTGGTTCTCCGGGTTGATCATCCGGTCGTCGAGCGAGACCTGATAGTAGCTGGGCTTCTTTTTCCAGGCGGGCGCCGTCACGTTGTCGCCGAAAGTGCCCCCGATCGGGGCCTTCTGGGTTACGGCCATGACGCGCGCCTCGTCTTCCGGCAGATCCTGACAGAAGCTTTCCCGGAACTTGTCGGGCTTGATCCAGAGGAAGCCATCGCTGTCCGGCGCGATATTCGCAAAAGCCGCCGGCGGTTTGGCCTGCGAAATTGCACCCGCGCTCTCGCCTGCGTCAGGTGCAAACGCGGCAACATAGACCAGAGCCTTCACGTTCGGCATGTCGCCTGTTTGCGTAATTACCTTGCCGCCATAGGAGTGACCGACCAGCACGACAGGACCCTTGATCTGAGCGACCATCTTGCGCGTGCGCTCGGCATCATCCGCAAGCGACGTCAATGGATTCTCCACTGCGTGGATGTCCTCCGCCCCGTAGCCGTTCTTGCTCAGCTCATTGATGACCCTCGCCCAATGGGCTGCGCCACCCCAAAATCCGTGTACGAGCACTACGTTTGGCCTGTTCGGCATGTCGTCCTCCTTGGGAAGTCAACACCGCCAGACGAGACAATCAGCGGAACTTTGGTCAAAGTTCGTTCACTGTACTGAAGCTCCAGGTCCGCCTCGCGTACGCCAAGACCGCTGCCCGATGCCGGCATCACACGCGCATCATGCGTGGCGCGCTTGGCCGACCGTGGGAGGCGCGGTAGGCTGATCGCTCCGGAGCCAACGGACAGAAAGAAGCAAAGCGCGTTCCGGCCTGGGAGGGACCCTGTGAGCCAGAGGAGCGCCTACACGCCTTCGTCGGGCACCGGCGACAGCAGCTATCGTTCGACGTCACGCGCCTCCTACAGCGGGATGCCGGGCAGCAACGAGATGCGTGGCACCGACATCATCGCCGAGTACATCCTCAAGGAAAAAGTGCCCTACATCCTCGGCTACGCCGGGCATGGCGCCATCGGGCTCTTGGACGGAATCGTCAAGGTCAAGGACCGGATCCGGCACATCTCCCCGCGGGTGGAGCAAGCCGCCGGCTTCATGGCCGACGTCTACTATCGCCTGACCGGCCAGCCGCTCGTCGTCTACGCCTCGACCGGTCCGGGACCCATGAACCTGATGATCTCGGTCGCCAACGCCTATTACGACAACTCGGCGTTCTTCGTCATCACCGGCAACGTCCCGACCACGCAGCTGAACTCCGGCGCGCTGCAGGACGACTACCGCTACAACGGGACGATGTCGTCGATCTTCACGCCGGTGACGAAAAAGTCGTTCCGCGTCGACAAGGTCGAGGATCTCGCCCGGGCGCTGCCGGAAGCGTTCGCGTTGATGCGGAGCGGGCGACCCGGACCCGTCCACATGGACATGCCGTACAACTTGTACATCGAGACGGCGCCCATCTCGACGCCGGAGCCGCTCGCCAGCGGCGCGCCCTCGAACTGGCGCACGCATCTCTCCGACTCGACGGTCGAGCGCGCGCTCGATGCGCTCGTGAGATCGAAGAGGCCGTTGATCCTGGCCGGCGGGGGCATTCGCATTGCGCGGGCGTTCGGTGAGTTGAAAGCCTTCGCCGATCAGATGGGTGTGCCGGTCTACACCACCTTCATGGGCAAAGGCGCGCTGCCGTCCGACCATCCCGAACACCTCGGCGTCGCCGGTGTCTGGGGCGAGTATCCGGCCACCGAAGCCGCGCGCAATGCCGATCTCGTGCTGGCGATCGGTGCACGGTTCAACGACCTGCACACCGGCTCGTGGATCCCGGGCTACGTCTACAACATCCCGCCGACGCGGCTGATCCAGGTTGATATCGACCGGCAGGAGATCGGCCGCAACTATCCCGTCGAGATGGGGATCGAGGCCGACGCCAAGGATTTCCTCATCAAGGCGGTGGAGATCGCGCGCAGAAAGGGTCTGCGCGCGAGCATTCCGGAATGGCGGCAGGAGATCTCGGCCTGGCAAATGGAATGGCGCAACTTCACCAAGCCGTTCGAGACCAGCAACGAGGTTCCGATCGAGCCGCGGCGCATGCTCGCCGACATGAACAGGATCTCGCCGCCGGGCACCGTCATGGTGGACGATGTCGGCAACTGCCAGGTCTGGTCGGAGCAATATTGGATGCCGCGGGTGGCCGGCACGCACATGACGTCGGGCGGATTCGCCGCCATGGGGTTCGGCGTCTGCGGCGTGCTGGGCGCGCGGCTGGCGCGGCCGGATTCGCCCTGCGTCACGCTGTGCGGCGACGGCGGTTTCATGATGACGCCGCACGCCGTGGCGACCGCGGTCGAGTACAACCTGCCCGCGGTCTGGGTGCTGCAGAACAATTACGCCATCGGCACGATCCGCGACCTGCAGCGGGTCTATCTCGGCGGTCGCGAACTCGGCACCAGCTTCATCAACGAGCGGACCGGGCAGTTCTGGAACCCCGACTTCGTCAAGATGGCGGAGGCGATGGGCGGGCGCGGCATCCGCATCGAGCATCCCGATCAGTTCGGCGACGCCTACGCGGAGGCGATCCGCTCCAATATTCCAACCGTGCTCGACGTCGTGATCAACCGCGACACGGGCATCCCGGTGACGGGAACCTGGCAGATGCCGCCCATCCCGGAAGTGCAACCGACGTTCGGCACCAGAAAAATCAGACCCCGCTGAGGGCGAAAGCCAGGCCGGTAGGCGATAGAGCGCCTGCTGCCACGATCGTGCCGGCCATGCCTAGTCCATCTTGCAGCTGCTCAGGCACTTGGGCATGCAGCGCGGTCCCTTCTGGCTGCACTTGCGCTCGCACATGCAGCCGCCGCCCTTCTTGCCCTTCATTTTACCCTTCCACTTGCCCTTCTTCTGAATGAGCTCGTAGGTGGTTGTCACCTCGGCGGGCATCGGTGCGAAGGCGGGCGCCGCCATGAGCGAGAGCGGGATGGCCGCGGTGGCAGCAAGGGCAAGAAAAAGTCGCATACAAGCAAGCTCCAGAGAACGCACTATGACGTTCTCTGGGAATAGCGGCGCGCGCAAGCCCGCCGTGGAGGCTCGGTTACTTCCTCATCACCACCAGCCGCAGCTCCGGCGTCGCGTCCGGCTTCATGCGCACGGGCTCCTGGCGGTTCTCCGTCATCTGCAGCACGCGCCGGCGAACGAACAGCGACAGCTCCTCGGTATCGACGTAGCCGAGCTTGTCACGGTCGGCGCCGCCCTGCAGGCCCTCGAGCATGGCCTTGGTGAAGGCACCGTTCTGCCAATCTGCGTGCTCGTAGGAGAACTGGCGGCCGAGCGCTGAGGCATAGAGGAACACGCCGAGCGACTTGTCGCCCAGCTCGTTGGCGAGCCGGTTCATGTCGACGCGGCTGCCGGTGGCCTTGGCAGCGCCGGCGGTGTCCGCGGAATGGCAGGCATCCAGCATGACCACCATGGCACCCTTGCGTTTGCGGATGGTGCGCAGGATCTCGTCGCGCGAGACGCCGGTCGAGCGCGCCTTCTCCGGATCGCCGTCGGCGGCCATGTAGTAGAACTGCTGCTGGTCGTCGGTGATGCCATGGCCGGCGAGGAACAGCAGGTTGATATCGCCTTCCTCGGAGCTGCGCTCCAGCCATTCCAGCGATTCCAGCACATCGGCGCGCTTGGCGTTCGGCAGCACGCGCGCCTCGACCTTGCCGTAGGTGCGGCCCTCCTGCGTCTTGAAGAACTTGGCCAGATCGGTCGCGTCCTTGGCCGCAAAATTCAGAGGCGTAAGGTTTGGCGATGCGTACTCGTTGACGCCGACGAACAGCGCCCTGAGGCGCGGCAGCACCGCCTGGCCGGGTGTCAGCTTCACGCCGTCCCAGCGCAGCTTGATGGTTGCAGGCTGGCTCGCCCGCGTGCCCTCGCGCGCAACGAGCGTGATCGTCACGTCCTCCTGCGGCAGCACCAGCGGCAGGCGGATGGGATCGTTGGCCCTGGGCGCCAGCGGCACGGCCGCGCGCGCAGCCAGCGTCTGGTTGTTGATGCGCACGTCGATATCGGTGATGCGCTGCCCGGTCGGCGAGAACGCGTAGTACTCGAGCGTGATCTCCGGCGAGCGGAAGGTGGCGCTGTCCTCCGGCTTCTGGATGACGACGATGGGCGGGGCGATGGCGCGCACGTCCTCGACGGTGCGCTTGATGTTGGCCTTCAGGTTCGCTTCCTGGATGGCCCGCTGCTCGTCGCCGGTGGAGAGCGCCAGCTTGACGATGTCGGGGCGGTTGAGCTGCTCGCGGAACTGGTCGACCGAATAGAACTGCGCCGCCTCGCGCAGGCTGCGGTTGACGTGCCAGCCCACCAGCGTCTCGGCGCCGGGCGAGGCCATGTAATAGCCCTTCGGCGTCCAGGCCACCCAGCGGCGATCCTTGGCGTGCACGAACAGCGCCAGGATTTCCGCGCCGGTGTCGAGGCTGTGCCAGCGGATGGTGCCATCGCCGTGCGCGGCCACCACGAACTTGCCGTCGCGCGGGATGTTTGCGCCCCACAGCGTGCCGTGCGCCGCCGCCTGCCAGATCTCGCGCGCGTTGCTGTCGAAGCCGCGCAGGGACCAGTCGTTGCCGAGCACGAACGTGCGCCGGTCCGGCGCGATGGCGAGCGCACGCGCCTTCTCGTAGGTCTCGAGCCGGATCGGCGAGCCCGAGAAGCGCGGCGAGTTGTGCAGCCAATCGGTGACCGGCATGCTCTTGGTGTCGGCCCCGTACATGTCGTTGGGCAGGTCGGGCGCGTCGGTGAGGCGCTCGTTCATGACATCGAACAGCACCGGGTTGCGCATGCTCGACTCCAGGCCGAAGCGCACGCGGCGCCCGTCGGCCGACACCGCCATGCCCTGCTCGCCCACCTGCCCACGCAGATCGGCCTGCACCACCGGCGGCCACAGCTTGACGTCGCCGCGCTCGCTCATGATGCCGAAGGCGGGGTCCTGCGCGGCAAAGATGATGTCGCCCTGGCAGGGGACGAGATGCGTGATGGTGTTCTGCGGGCCGGGCAGTTCCTGCCTGCGGCCTTCGCCGCCGCGGTCCCAGGTGACGACCGGCGTGACCCTACCCGACGTGTAGCTGCCGCCCGCGAACAGGCGCGTGCCGTCGGTGGACCAGGTCACGGACACGAGATCGCCGCGGCCCATGCCTTGCGTGTCGGTGGAGAACAGGAAGCGCAGCGTTTGCGCGTCGAACACGTCGACGGCTGCGAGATCCTCATAGCCGACCGCGAGCCGCTTGCCGGCCGGATCGACGGCGACGGAGAACGGCTTGGCGCCGCGCCGCGTCTCGGCAACCAGCGGACGGTCGCGATAACCCGCCTCGTAGCGACGCAGGCGGCCATCGTGACCGACGGCGAACAGGTTGTTGTTGCGATCGAAGGCGGCGCCATAGGCCGGCTCGCCGCGGAAATCGGAATCGCGGCCGACGATGCGCCAGCTCGACAGGCCGGCGCCGACGCGTTCCCACACCTCCACGCCCTGGCCGAGATGGCGCGTGAGCGCGAGATAGCGGCCATCCATCGAGATGGTCAGGTGATTGATGACCTTGCCTTCGGTCTCGCCCACGCGCGCGGCAATGGCGCCGGTGGACGTGTTGAAGATGTAGACGAGGTTGGTCTGCAACGAAGGGAAGGCCGCGTCCCAGCCGCCGGCCGCCGCCCACGTGCCGTCAGGCGACAGCGCGGTGGCAAACAGCTTGCCTTCGTGGCCCGAGCCGATCGGCGGGCGCAGCGTGCGAATGAGCTTGCCCTCGGGCAGCCGCCACAGGCGCAGCGTCTTGTCGTCGGAGCCGGTGGCAAGCAGCGTGCAGCCGGCATCGACGCCGACGCGCTTGGTCATCGCCGTGTGCATGCCCGGATCGATGCGCAGGATCGGGTCGAGCTGCGCCCCTGGGCCATCGCGCTGCGCCGTCACCGGCGGTGCGAGAGCCGTGCTGGCCAGCAAAGAGACGATGAAGAGCGTGCGCGTACGCATGGGTCCGCCCCCTGAGAAAATGCAATCGACTGAATTGGCTATCCTTGCATCGGCGCGACGCGCAGTGCAAGGCCGCGCGTGCGCCTCCTGTGCGCAAGGCCGTCAAGAAATTGCCACACAACCGCGCCTGCAACCTTAGAATGCGGCTTGCCATTTGTCGCCGCACCGCGAGAGGACTATGGTCGGCGCCCGGATGGAGCACCGCTGGAGAAACAACGTGCGGGCTGGTGTTGTCGGGCTCTCGTTCTTGCTGGCCGGCGCGTGCGGGACCGCGCTGGCGCAAGCACCGCAGGATTATCGCGTCACCGTGCACAACAGCACGGACACGCCCTTGGAATATTTCTACTTCTCCGCGTGCGGCATCAACAAATGGGGCCAGGATCGCCTCGCCAAGCGCGAGGTCATCCAGCCGGGCGGCAAGCGCATCTTCGACATGCGCGACGGCGGCACCGACTGTTGCCGCGACATGCGCACCACGCTTGCGACGGGCGCCAGCCGCCAGAAACTCGGCGTCGACGTCTGCCGCGAACGGGAATGGATCGTGCGCTAGGCGCAGTCTGCAACCAGTGGGACGGAGAGCATCGTGACCAGGACACGCAACCTGCTGCGCAGCGGCGCAGCGCTGATGTTGGCCGCGGTGGCGGTGAGCAACCTCGCACAGGCGCAGCAGTACCAGCCGCGCGAGTATCAGCCGGGCAAGGACGTGGTGTGGGTGCCGACCGCGCAGACGCTGGTCGACAGGATGCTGGACGCCGCCAAGCTCACGGCAACCGACTATCTCGTCGATCTCGGCTCCGGCGACGGGCGCACGGTGATCACGGCCGCGCAGCGCGGCGCCACCGCGCTCGGCATCGAGTACAACCCCAAGATGGTGGAGCTCTCCAAGGAGAACGCCAAGAAGGCCGGCGTCTCCGAGCGCGCCACCTTCCTGAAGGCCGACCTGTTCAAGACGGACTTCTCCAAGGCCACCGTCGTCACGCTGTTCCTGCTGCCGGAGATCAACCTGCAGCTGCGCCCCAAGCTGCTCGACATGAAGCCCGGCACGCGCGTCGTCTCCAACTCCTTCGACATGGGCGACTGGGCGGCGGATCAGACCATCGAGACCGTCGACAAGTGCATGACCTACTGCAACGCCTTCCTGTGGATCGTGCCCGCCAAGGTCGACGGCACCTGGCGGTCCGACGACGGCCAACTCACCTTCAAGCAGACCTTCCAGGTGGTAAGCGGCACCGCGAAGGCCGGCAACGTGCTGGCGCCGCTGAAAGGGCGTTTGCTCGGCGAGGACATCTCCTTCACCGCCGGCCCCACCACCTACAAAGGCCGCGTCAACGGCAAGGTGATCGAAGGCACCAGCACCACCGGCGGCCAGGCCAAGCCCTGGCGGGCGACGCGGACGTAGCGCGCGCCTCCCAAAATCTGTCATCCCGGCCGAAGCGCAGCGAAGAGCCGGGACCCAGGGGCTATAGACACCGCGTTGGCATCCACAGCCCCTGGGTCCCGGATACGCGCTTTGCGCGTTCCGGGATGACACCTTTTGGGGTCGCGCCGCCATTCCACGCTCAACTGTCATCCCGGGGCTTGTCCCCGGGATCCATCCATCAGCTTGCTCAGGCGCGTGTTGAACGCTGGATCCCGGCAACACGTGCCGGGATGACATCAGATGCAATCGGTTCGCAGCTCTGTCGATACCGGTTCACTCGCAGCGCTTACATCGCCCGCCGCACCCGCTCCACGATGCGGTCCGCGTTCGGCAGCACGGCGTCTTCCAGCAAATCGGCCGCCGGCAGCGGCAGATGCGGGGTCGTAATGCGCACCGGCGGTCCGTCGAGGTCGTAGAAGGCCTCGTCCGCGACGATCGACACGATCTCCGCGCCCCAGCCGCACAGGCGCGGGTTTTCCTCCACCGTGAACAGGCGGTGCGTCTTGGCCACCGAGCCCAGGATCGTCTGCGTATCGAGCGGCACCAGCGAGCGCACGTCGATCACCTCGCAGTCGATGCCGTGCTCGGCCTTGAGACGCTCCGCCGCCTCCAGCGCGCGCGGCACCATCAGCGCCAGCGCCAGGATAGTGGCGTCCTTGCCGGGCCGCACGATGCTGGCCGTGCCCAGCGTATCGACGATCTCCCCGTCCGGCACCTCGCCCTTCATGGCGTAGAGCGACTTGTGCTCGAAGAAGATCACCGGATCGGGGTCGCGCACGGCCGCCGCCATCAGGCCGATGACGTCGCGTGGCGTGGACGGTGCCACCACCTTGAGTCCCGGGATCATCATCGCCCAGTTCTCCACGCTCTGGCTGTGCTGGGCGCCGAAGCGCGAGCCCGCGCCGTTGCCGGTGCGCACGACCAGCGGGCACTTGAGCTGCCCGTTCGACATGTAGCGGCTCTTGGGAAACTCGTTGGCGATGTAGTCGAAACACACCGCAAAGAAGTCCGAGAACATGATCTCGGCGATCGGCTTCAGGCCGGTCATGGCCGCGCCCATGGCGGCGCCGAGGATCGCCTGCTCGGAGATCGGCGTGTCGCGCACGCGCAACGGCCCGAACTGCTCGAACAGTCCGACGGTGGATTTGAACACGCCACCCGCCGCGCCGATGTCCTCGCCGAGGAACACCACGTCGGGATCGCGCGCCATTTCCTGGGCGATGCCGCGCGCCACGGCATCGCGGTAGGTCAGTTCCGCCATGCCCAGCCTCCATCGGCGTAGACGTCGGTGGTGATGATGTCGAGTGGCGGGGTCGGTGCGGCCTTGCAGGCCTCGGTGGCGTCGTCGACGACCTTGCGCACCTCGGCCTCGATGCCGGCGATCACGCTTTCCGCGATGCCGAACTGCTTCAGCCGCTCGCGGTAGATCTTGATCGGGCAGCGCTCCTTCCAGCGTTCCAGCTCGCCCGGCGGGCGATACTTGGCCGGGTCGGCGCGCGAGTGGCCGCTGTAGCGGTAGGTCTTGCACTCGATCAGCGACGGCCCGTTGCCGGCGCGCGCCTTCTCATAGGCTGCCGACGCCGCGCGATAGACCGCGTCCGCATCCTGGCCATCGACGATGACCGGCTCCAGCCCGTAGGCGCTCGCGCGGCTGGCAGCCGGATGCTCGACCGGGATCACGTCGCCGATCGGCGTGTACTCCATGTACAGGTTGTTCTCGCACACGAAGATCACCGGCAGCTTCCACACGGCGGCGAAGTTCAGCGCCTCGTGAAACGCGCCGATGTTGGTGGTGCCGTCGCCGAAGAAGCACACGGTCACGTCCTTGTGCCCCTTGTACTGCGCGCGCCACGCCGCCCCGCACGCGATCGGCAGGTGCGCGCCGATGATGGCGTAGGAGCCCATCACGCCGTGGTCGACGGAGGTCAGGTGCATGGACCCGCCCTTCCCGCGCATCAGGCCGTTGTCGCGGCCCATCAGCTCGCCCAGCACCTGCTCGACGGGCACGCCGCGCGCCAGCGTGTGCGCATGGCCGCGATAGGTGCAGAACGAGAGGTCGCCCGGCTTCATGGCTGCGGCGAAGCCGGCGGCCACAGCTTCCTGGCCGAGCGAGAGATGGCTGGTGCCCTTGACGAGGTTCTGCAGGAACAGATCGTAGGCCCGCTGCTCGGCCTCGCGGATCTCGACCTGTAGGCGAAACATCTTGAGCCGCATCGCCTCGCCGATGTCGTCGTTGAGACCGGCAGAAGCGGCGGACGTGCGGGTTTCGGCGGTTGACATGCGGCCGGCGTTTCCTCGTGTGTTTCTCGTTTTGTTGGCCGCGACCTTAGCCCGCCCGGCGAAGCCGGGGCAACAACAGCAACCGTCGCGCTGAGATGGCCGGCCTCAGCACCCAATGCCCTGCTCGGAAGGCAGGTAACAGGGACGGCCCCGGCCGCTGAGGCCGGGACTGCTGTCTCGCGAATAGCCACCACCGCCGCCGCCGCCACCGCGCGATCCCGAGCCGCCCGACCCGCGCCGGTCCATGATGGCGAGGTTCCGCTGGGCGTTCGTCTCGCCGAGCGCCGCCGCCTTCTCATACCAAACCCGCGCTTCGGCGATGCTTTTGTATCCACCCAACCCGGAATGCAGCATGTAGCCATAGCTGGTCATGGCCGCAGCGCTGCCTCCCTCGGCACCGGCGTGAAGCCAGTAACGCGCCGACAGGTAGTCCTTGGCGCCACCCTCTCCGCGTAGCAGCATGCGGCCGTAGCTGTTCATTGAGTCGAAGTTTCCAGCCTCGGCGCCCTTCAGATACCAGCGGCGCGCCTGCGGCCAGTCCTTTGCACCGCCCTCGCCTTCGTAGAGCATGTGGCCATAGCCGAGCATGCCGCCCTGAATTCCTGCCTCGGCAGCTTTGAAATACCAGGGCCGCGCCTCGGCGAGATTCTTCGGCCCGCCCTCGCCCCTGCGAAGCATGTAGCCATAGTGGAACATGGCTTCCGTGTTGCCCGCCTCGCCGGCGCGAAGATACCAGCGGCGCGCGTCCGGCCTATCCTCTGCGCCGCCCTCGCCGCTGTAGAGCAGGTGCCCATAACCCAGCATGCCACTGCGGTTTCCTGCCTGGGCAGCCTTCAGATACCAGTGCCGCGCCTCGGTGAAATTCTTCGGCCCACCTTCGCCCGCATGCAGCATGTAGGCGAGGGTGTTCATTGCTTCCGTGTTCCCCGCTTCGCTGGCGCGACGGTACCAGAGACGCGCATCCGGCCTGTCCTCTGCACCGCCCTGGCCGTTGTAAAGCATGTGGCCATAGTCGTGCATGGCGCTGCGGTTTCCTGCTTCGGCAGCCTTCTGATACCAGGGCCGCGCCTCGGCGAGATTCTTCGGGCCGCCTTCCCCCGCACGAAGCATATAAGCGAAGTGGTACATGGCCTCCGTGCTCCCTGCTTCGCTGGCGCGGCGGTACCAGCGCCGCGCTTCCGGCCGATCCTGTGCGCCACCCTCGCCGGTGTAGAGCATGTGCGCATAGTTGGTCATGGCACGCAGGTATCCTGCCTCCGAAGCTTTCAGGCCCCACGCTCGCGCATTGATCAGGTCCTTGGGGCCGCCCTCGCCCGTTCGAAGAACGACGGCGTAGTGGTACATTGCCTCTGCGTGCCCCGCCTCGCTGGCGCGACGGTACCAGCGCCGCGCCTCCGGCCGATCCTGGGCTCCGCCCTCGCCGTTGTAGAGCATGTGGCCATAACCGACCATGGCGGGAGGGAAGTCTGCGTCAACCGCCTTCAGGTACCACTGCCGTGCCAGCAAGTGGTTCTTGGCAGCGCGCTCACCATCGCGGTACCAGGCGCCCAGACCGTTCATCGCCACGGCATCGCCGGCGTCGGCCGCCTTCTTCAGCAGCTCATGTGCGCGAACAGGGTCGGCGGCGGGCATCCCAAGGCCATCCGCATAGAGATACGCGAGGTTGGTGGTGGCGGGCGCGTAGCCCAGTGCATCGGCCTTTTCGAAGTACACCCGTGCGGAATGGTGCGCTTTGGCGGCGCTATGGGCGCGCCCCAGCTGAAAAAGTATGCGCGGGTTGTTGGGCGCCTCCCGCGTTGCATCCTCGCACACAGGAATCGCGACCTTGGGATCAATCTTCCCCATTGCAACACCTGGGATGCCGGCAGGTCGGTTCGCATCCAGCGGACTGGCCGCGAGGTCGTCGCAGCTGGGACCGGGGAGTATCGCTTGCGCAAGGGCTGCCGTGACGCTGGCACTTGCCGCAACGATCCCCAAAGCAATGCGTTTCATGCTGCCCCCTACACAAGGACGCGGGACACCACGCAGTGAGGCCGGCGGTGGAACTGGTAGCCGGCGTTTGCACTTTCACCGCTGACGTGCGCCCAACCCGATGGCTACCAATGCTCCGTAAAGAAACCGGAAGGTTCTAACACTGACGATTGCTGATGACGAGTGCCCGCTCTCTGTGGCACCGGCATTCGACGGACCCGGCATCTGCCTGCTTTTTCATCCTAACCTCCGTTCAATCGGTCTGCCGACGCGCAGGCTGCTCTCCTTGAAAGTTGTCATCCCGGAATTGCGCGAAGCGCAATCCGGGACCCAGGGCAACACGCTGCGCACTCGCTATTGCCTGTTGCCTGTCTGTTGCCCACCGCCCACTGCCTGCTCTCCACGCACGCGCCGTCCCTCCCCGGCGTTCGCACCGGGGTTGCGACGGGTACGCGGGTGCCTCATCGGCAACCGCGGAGCGCATGTGCGCTCCAGGAGATCCGCGAAGATCTCCTAGGGAGCCTGTCTCCAGGCTCCAGGGCCTCACGGCCCGGGGGTTGCCTTACGGCACCCGCGTCGGCGATTTC